>Ga0315289_10000088_pt1 | contig 139275 bp, 91 predicted proteins | sample YL17G11_40_MG_FD_203452 | JGI IMG/M metagenome (GOLD analysis project Ga0315289, IMG submission 203452) | Sediment microbial communities from Yellowstone Lake, YNP, Wyoming, USA - YL17G11_40 | ecosystem: Environmental > Aquatic > Freshwater > Lake > Sediment | place: USA: Wyoming | collected... | reverse complement strand
GCTCAGCAGCGAGTTCGGCACCAACAGCTATACCTATACCTGCGTCACCTCCGGCACCAACTACATCAAGGTGGTCCGAGACGGCGGAACCGTCACCGGAAGCTATGTGCTAAGGATCACAGGGCCAGTGACCATTTCCGATCTAACTATTCGCGTTATTGGCGACATGACCGAATTGAACTGGCAACCAGCCCTTGGTGCTATCGGGTACCGAGTTTATTCCTCGGCTTCTTTGGACGGTCCATTCGCGGAGGACCTTACCGGCTCGTACGACGGAACGTCGTGGACATCACCAATCGTCGCCAGTATTCGATTCTACTATGTGGTGGCGTTGCTTGATGCGGCGAGTACTGTCGATTCGCCGCCACTTGCCAAGCCAACAGGTGATGTAAAATAGAAGAACAACGCAATAGTGAGGTAAGAATCAGCGGACCAAGCGGCTAACCATTCGACTGGACAAGCCGCATAGAGGAGAAACGAACCGCCCGGGATTCCTCCCCGGGCGGTCTTCTTTGTGGCTGCGGCTCCGCTCAGGCCGCGAACTTGACGAAGGCGTCGAGCTTGTCAGGCAGATCGGACAGCCCCGCCTCCGCGAACTCCTGCTTGGCTTCCGCGAGGAAGGCCTGCCATGCGGCGTCGTCCAGACTCTTCTGCGTCTTCTGTACCAAGGTCTGGCTTCGCTGGGCAACCGTTATGGCAAAGGTCGCCCGCGCAAGTTTGATGAACAGACGCGCCGCCGGATCGTGGACGCCGTTTGTACGCCGCCGTATCAATTGAAGCTCCCTTTCAGTGTCTGGTCGCTGCCGAAGTTGCGGGACTATCTGATCCAGAAACGGATCGTCTCCTCCGTCGCCATCGAGACACTCCGACGGCTGTTGCGCGAGGAAGGGGTCAGCTTGCAGCGCACCAAGACCTGGAAGCAATCGACTGATCCGAATTATGCCGCGAAAAAAAAGCGGTCAAGCATTGCTACCGACAAGCGGAAGCTCCCCGCTGCCTCCGCTATCTGTCCCGATGCAAAGCGCCGCGGGCGTGGCCGGGGTAGTACAAACATCCTCAAACTCCGGCCGCACATCAAACCGGTTTCCGGCTTCACCCCGTCTTCTTCTTGCAAGGAGGATCTCCCAATGTCTCATCGCTTCATTCTTTTCACAAGTGCCATCCTATTTCTCGTCGCGAGGATACCCGAAGCGTTTGCGGACGGCTGGCACGATCCGTGTACTTACCACCATGTCGGCCAGCCTTTTGGTGGAGGTGACAATCACCTTGGCGTTGATCTCTGCTTCAATGCAGCTTGCGATGCGGGCATAGGCACGCCAGTTTATGCCATCGCTGACGGCGTAGTCGAACTTTATTCTGCAGCCGCCGGTTGCTACGGAGGGTGGTGTGCGCCTTGTACTAACTGCAGGGGGGCAGTACTGTTTATCAAGCACCAGAATTCAGATGGTGACTACATAATCGCACAATACGGCCATCTTCAGAATGTCACGGTGACAGATGACGCGTCTGTCTGCTTCGGTCAGCAGATCGCCGAAATAGCCGAATATAGTCCTTGTCGTGATGGAAGTCAGTCTTGTCCCCATCTACATTTTGGAATCTGGAACGGAACAGATATGCCGAATGACCATTGGGGATATGGTCCACAACTATCGTGGGTGGATCCGCTCGAATACATGAACACGCATGATCCACTTCACGAGGGGAATATGGCCCTCACAACGTTATGGCATCCCAGCGGCTCACTTGTGAGGACCCAATCAAATCCTGCGGTGTACCAGCTCATGGGCGTCGTGAGGCATCCCTTCATGAGTGAAGACGACTTCTTTTCAAACCGCTATACATGGAATGATGTGATCTTCATATCGGATCAAGAGATGACTGGCTATTGTGGAATCGGTGATTCGGTTCGGAACCGTACTGGGGAGACACTGTTTCGGATAAGCGATTCAGACAACCCTACCCGTGTGTGGATGAAGCACAAGCCTCAAGGCTCAAGTGATTCCGTGAGAACGCCCATGCTGACGCGGGGAATTCTCGAGTCCTACGGTTTTCAGTGGGGGACTTGGCAGGATGTGTCGAGCAGCCACGAGCTCGCACAGCTCCCCAGCATTCAACCTTTGAACTATCGCGAAGGATCGCTTGTGAAGGGAAGTGAGACCGCAGTCTATGTAATGGACCAGGGTTATTTGCGGCCAATCCAGAACGAGGAAGTGTTCGAACAACTTGGCTACTGTTGGGGTGACATTATTACTGTGAGTCAGTCCGACATTGCCAGTAGTACCGGTTGCCTTGGGATTGACTCAGCCCACCCAGTGACCCAGAGTGTCATTCTTACGCCGCCCAACTGTTCGGATCCAATTCAGCCACAGGTTTCTGTCTCCTATGAGGGACAGGCTTCAAGAGTGGTACATCTGGACTGGTCAATTGTTGATAACCTATCCCTCTACAGTCTTCTCCTTGACTTTAGCCCAAATGCATGGATCACACATAGCCTGATAACCGGTAACCTACTTGGACTAAGCCGCACCGAGAGTGCTTCAGGACAATTTGATTGGCAATTGCCAGACGATGTTTCTGGTACAACCACAGTACGAGCCGTTGGCCTAGATCAGGCAGGCAATGTGGCGTTCGAGTATACACAAGATTTCTTGATCGATCCTCCTGCCGAGGGAGTTCATGTAACCGGACCTAATTATGGTCAAGTCTGGACATGCAGTGGATTGGCCGTGCAATGGACAACCAGTGGATACATGACTACGATGCGCATTGAACTGAACAGAAGCTACCCGGAAGGTCTTTGGGAGACGCTGTCATACAACGAAGCCAACGATGGGTTTTACGCCTGGTTAATTACTGGCCCATCAACTCAGCGCGGTCGCTTTCGAGTGACAAGTAATTTCGATCCCAACATATGGGATGTCTCAGACGCTAATCTCACAATTGTGGCTCCCGACATCACCTATCCCAACGGTGGAGAAGTATTTGTCGCGGGGAACGGAGTATATCCCATCACATGGAATCCGGAGGCCCTTTCACAGTACATGATTTCAATCGATCTCAATCGAAGCTATCCGAACGGCCAGTGGGAACCGATTGAGCTTCTGACTCCAAACGATGGCGAGACAACTTGGTGGGTCACCGGGCCCGCGACTGCTCAAGCCAGAGTGCGAATTTACGGTGGTGATGGCTGGTGCATCTATGACTGGTCGGACGCAAACTTCACAATAATCGCTCCCCAGCTTGACTTGGTTAGCCCCACAGGCGACGATACACTATTAGCCGGAGTTCCATTCAATGTGATATGGTCCACGAGTGATCTCCCCGGGGACGTGCAGATAACTCTCGATTACTACAATAGCTGCTGTGGCGGTGGCACACAAGTTCTCAGTGAGTATGCTGCCAACGACGGGTCAGAACTTTGCATTATTCAGAATCCTTGGGGTTATGAAATGCCCCTTGCGGTAGATGCCTGGATCGAGATCCGCAGTTTGTACTATCCCGGAATATATACAGAGTCCGATGACGAATTCGTCTTCTTAACCCCCGTCTTATCTTTGGAAGCACCCTGGCCAACTGACACGTGGAACGTGGGTCAAACCCACACGATTACTTGGTATAGCTGGTACGTGAATGTTCCTGTCATGATCGAACTCAATAGAGATTTTCCCAATGGACCTTGGGAGACACTAACTTCGAATACAGAAAACGACGGTCTATTTGCCTGGACGGTCACTCCTCCTGCTTCGGAGAACGCACGCGTAAGGATTTCGACGATTTCCTACCCACTTGTTGCCGATACGACCGACGGTGACTTTGTAATTACCGACATCCTACCGTCAGGCTTACTCTGGGAGAGAGCCTATGGTGGATCGAACTTGGATATATGCAATGCCGTTGATCAAACCCCTGACGGGGGATTCGTTCTAGCAGGCCTAAGCTATCGAACCGGCAACTACCATGCGTGGCTTGTTAAGACCGACAGGGACGGCGACACTCTCTGGACGAAGCAATTCTACACTGACTACTATGACGAGGCCCGTTCGGTACAAGCAACTCCAGATGGAGGATTAATCGTCTGTGGACACCGTAGATACCGTATGTGGGTGGCGCGACTAAATGCCGACGGTGATATCTTGTGGACAAAGCAGCATGGCCCCCCCAGCGAAGCGGTCGCTTACTCTGTCAGCGTGCTCGATGACGGATACGCACTCGCCGGCACCTCCAACGCAGGCATCATGCTCATGAGACTAAATCCGTTGGGCGACACGCTGTGGACTCGTGCTTATCCGGGACAGAGTTTTAATGACGCCGTTTCAATGACACCAACTATTGACGGCGGATACGCACTTGCCGAATGTATTGGATATCAGGATATCTTCGTGGTGAAGACGGACAGTGTAGGTAATGTGCTGTGGTCGAGAACAATCGGAAGTTCAAATCCAGACTATGGCATGTGTATTCAGCAGACGGCTGACGGAGGGTACATCGTGGCGGGGGTTTACGATTCGAGGATGGCTTTGCTTAAGTTGAGTGCTGATGGAGACTCAGTCTGGATGCACACGTACGGCGCCTATTTCGGCAATGACTCTAAAGGTTACGGAGTAACGCAGACGTTCGACGGGGGATACATCGCCACGGGGCGGAACTTCGTCCCAGGGAATTACCAGTTGTACCTAGTACGAACCAATAGTGTTGGTGACACGCTATGGACGAGAGACTTAGGTAGCTCGAATGACGATGAAGGTAGGTCGATCCTACAACTAACCACGGGTGAGTTTGTGGTCGCGGGTCTCACTTTTTCCTTTGGTGCCGGCGAGAGAGACTACTATTTGCTCAAGCTCGCGTCGGATATCCAATGCAACGACTGGACACCCTCACCTCCTCAAGTAGTGATCAGACATGAAGGAGGTTTGTTGCATTTGCACTGGTCACCCATTGAAAGCTCTGTCGCTGGCTGCCCTGAGGTCATCAGTTGCTACGAAGTGCTGTCAAGCTCGTCCGTAGACGGGCCATTCACGATTATTGGGCGGACAACCGGAGCAAGCACGAGTTTCACAGATCCCGACGGTACCACGCTGGACTCCGTTCGGTTCTATTTGGTGCGGGCAATTGTGGGTTCACGACATTGACAATATGTCGTACGCTTCACGGTCCTCATAGCGCTGCATCAACAAGCGAAAGCCGGTTCATCACCGGCTTCTGCTTCTCGCGAAATCACTTATGGGTAGATTTCTGCTCTTAAACCGTTCCTCGCCATCAGCAAAACTACAACAAATCCCACTTGTTACATGACGCGCAGGCTCACCTATATTCTTCGCCGCGATCTTGAAGCAGAAGGACAACAACCACTCTTCTCTTCGGCTGCGGAAGACTATGCCGACCGGATGAAGGCTCGATACTTGGCATCGCACATGCACAGAAAGAAGAGTAAAAAGTATCCTCGCAACTTGTACCTGTATATTGTCTTCTGTGTCGAGAATGATCTCTTTTCCAGAGCAGTCTGGGGCATTGAAACGCTCATTGACAACTACGAACGAGTCTATGGCTTTTTACCACCACCCGATGTTGGATCCTGGCATCTCAAGTTGGCAAGGGTGCGTCAAAACCACAATGATTCCGAACAGGCGGAGGTGGACTTCCTGCGTGGATTGTCGGTGTATCAGAAGAATGACTCCACTGATAATCGAGAGTATTTGATGGGACTCCGTTATCTGGCCCAGTACTATAAATCTCATGACGAACGACAACTTGCTGACCAGACCACGAGAAATGCGTTTGATCAGGCAATCAAATCCGGCATAGATGATGCGGAGCTATTGGCACGCCTTCAGGGCAATGTCGGCATGATTCATTATGCTGCCGAGGAATATGAAGATGCGGCTTTTCATTTCAGACACGCTCTTCGACGGTTGCTCGACAACAAAATTGAAGCCTACCAACTTGAGCTGGATCTTCGAAACCATTATGCAGTTTCACTATATGAATCGGGCTCCCTGCTACGTGCGATTGTTCAATTCAAGAAGCTTGCTGAGCTCTATGATGATCCCCGAGATGATTCGGAATGGGATTATGACGCTATCGTGACCTATGAGAACAATTACGCCGGGCTGCTTGTGGAGTATGCTAATGAGCTGATGAACTCTCAGCATTATGAGTCGTCTTTGTCAGCTTTTGAACGGGCACTTTCAGCGTTTGAGACCATGTACTTTCCCAAAGCTGAGAATCTCCTGCAATGTGGCAGTGACTACGAGACACTGCTTCGAGATCTGGGCTACGAGGAACGGGCAGATGATGTGAAGAACCGCGTGCAGAAGCTCTGGGACAAGTATTACGAGTAATCCTGTGAATAGACACACGAAAGCCGGTCAACTCACCCGCTTTTTGTTTGCTGTCAGGGCTTCTTTTTAACTTGAAATGTGTGTGGTTCAGCTCTTTTCGCGACGATCCACATTATTATCGTCGTGTGTGCGTATTTGGAACGAGTGACATGCTTGCTCCCAAAAGAATAACCCAGACATAAGCCCGGGGTATTCCACTTCGTAGACCGTGAACTGCACTGACGCCGTCCTATCTGATCAACGCCATCTTCTTAGGCGTCTCAAAACGATAACTGTTCGCGAATGCTCCTATCTATGTGATCGAACAGCTCTGTCGACATGAGAAGCTTTGTCATTGGACCTGTTGGCACTCCTTGCCGCATTCTGAAGGGGTTTAGAACCTCCGGGAGTCACTGTCAATGGCCCGGAATCAACCGAAGCTCGCACAACATAGAATACCTTCTCCGCAGTCGCGATTGCACCTGGCAAAGTAACGGTCGTATCCGGCGTGCTGGCCACCAGATTGGAGAATGCCCCGTCCGCCGTCGTGTCACCATAAACATTAAACACAACATCTCCGTTATAAGACCAAGACAAAACTACATCATTGCCAGATACAAAGATGCACAGATCCGTTATGCTCGCGACGGCGGGAACCTCCTCGGATCCGAAGGAAATCCATGTCGGCTCAGGACTCGTGTGTTTTCTTACAAACCAGTAATCTGTGTGCCATTCGCAACCGCCATTGCCCGGCTCATTACCCCATTTCAGCTCGCTGGGAGACAACCACGAGTGTATCCCGCCAAAAGCATCATACTCCACGTGGAACAAGTACGGTACGGTTACTGGCGGTGGAATAGCCGAAGGATCCGTGATTTGTCCACTGGCCAATGTGCTTCCCGTCGTCAAATCCTTCCATTCATAGGCCGCCTGAGTGGAATCGTACATTAGGCTCAGCGACAAGACATGGCTGGCGTCAGGTTTGGGCACACTTACGAAACTGGTGCTTGTGGTTTGCGTGCCATTCTTAACGTTCAGATTGATTCGGACAATGGAGTTGCTCGCACCCTCATCCGTGCGCATGCTCCATTTGACACTCACATAGGCCGCGTACCGGTAGAATGAGGATCGGTCTGCTGTCCAACCTAATTCGGTGAAATCATATGTGCCCGCGTTCCAGCTAACAAGCTTCGAACGTGATTCAAGGGCGCGGCCCGCGTAGAATGTCTTTGTATTCTCCCACCAATGGTGCATGTTGGTGACGGGGACTCCGTGGATCCAGTTGGCTGTGTTGTCTGTTGTCCAATGATCGAAGTAAGAGAAAGTGCTGGCTGCGTCGCTCGCCGTCGTGGCACTGGCATTGCCGTAGCACATGTAGAGACTGTCGGTTCCGGCGGTTCGCACCCAGAGGCGGGCATAATGGTGTTCACCGATCATGTCGGTCTCTTCGATCCAGAAGGGCAGTACTTCCCCGCTGGCGGCGTCCAGGAAAATCAAATCGGAGAAGTTGGTATTGCAGTGGTTCTCACAGTCTACTGTACCTGTTGTCACGTTATCATGACCGTCCTCTTTGAAGACCGTGAGTGGCATCTGATAGTTGGCCACCAGTGCAGACACATGCAGGGTCTTGCGGTAACCCCAGTATTGAATCGGCCGCTCTTCCACCGTAAATCTGCATACAGGACCCTCGCTCGTGTGACTATGGTTGTCGTGGGCACAGATTTTCCAGTAGTATGTGGAGTCAAAATCCAAGCCCGAAAGATCAAAGGAGATTTGCGTGTCGGTTGCCAGGTAGGGACCTGCAGAAGCATAGTAGCCTGGATTCTGCTCACTGCCGAAGTAGATTTCGTAGGTAACAGTATCCGCCAAATCTGGATCGCCGGACGCCCAGCAGAGAGCAGTGTCGCTTGGGGTGTTAACGGTTCCGTTGGGAGGATAAAAGCCCCCTGGCACAATAGGAGCCTGATTCTGATCCAACTGATACTTTACAAGCCAGATGCATCGACTTGTGCCCCCATCGACAGGTTTCCTATTCAGCACGATGTATCCGCTGTCGGCCGTTTCCTGCACAGCAAGATTGGGGGGATAAGTGCCCCCTGCGGCGGATTCGTTAATGATTTCTCTCCATAGCAGCGTCCCAGAACTATCTGTCCGGAACAACCAATTCTTCCAGTTGGAACCTTCCATGATGGATGCTCCAACGATGAAGCCACCGTCATGCGTGCGATCCAAGGATTCGCCACCTTGGTAGCAATCCAGCTCCCTGGTCCAAAGCGTGTCTCCGCTACTGTTGATGCGTATCAAGTCAACATACTGCTCACTCCAGTTCGAAAGAACGTATCCTCCATCTGGCATCGCTTCCATGTCAGTTATGAAATAGCGAAACGGCCAAGTTCGTCGCCACTGCTCAGTTCCGCTGGCATTCACTCGAAGGATGCCGCTGTGGCCATCATAGTCTGATCCAAATCCACCCCCTACCAAAAATCCTCCATCGGCTGTTTGCAGGACGCAATGGCCTCGTCCTGGCCCGTATGTCCAGTTCCACACCACGTTTCCACCTGCATTCATCTTCACTAGCCACAAACTGTGATCGTATAGGCCCACAAGAGCAAAACCTCCGTCGGAGCACGAGATCACCCAGAAAGGCCACTCATCGTGTGACACCTCAGTAAAGACTCGCCGCCATTGCTCATTTCCAAGGCTGTCCGTCTTGATTACCCACGCATCGTCGTTTCCTGACCCAAGCGAATGTATCGCCAGGATGAATCCTTGGTCTGCAGTCTGATCAACTGACCACCCTTCTTCCACCCAGGAAGCCTGGCCGAAGGACCTCGTCCACACCTGGTTGCCAAACTGGTCTACTCGGGTCAAAAATGCGTCAAAATCAATCATTCCAGTCAAAATGTAACCGCCGTCCGGAGTTTGGAGGATGGCATGCCCAATATCGGAGTTGTTAGATCCTGCACTCAGCACTTTGTCCCATGCTTCGTAGACAGGAGCATTCCCGACCACATCAGCGAGGTCCTCGCCCGTCAAGCCAAAGGCGTCTCTCACTTGGAGTTTGGCGGTACCGTAGTACGCGTAGTCATAAGTGTGCTGAGTGATGCTGTTTGTGGTCCAGTCCGTGTCCCAAGCTCCATCGTTTGTCCAATCCCAGCGATAACCCGTGATGGTTCCGCCTAAGTCGTAGCTGCCAGATCCGTCGAAAGCGATGGAGACTCCCGGCTGGTTCACATAAGGTCCGCCCCCATGAGCCACAGGTGGGATGCCGTCACTCCCATCTCGGCAAGAAATCCCATGTTCAATTGCATAGAGAAGCTCCCGCTTACCATCGTCATCAATATCTGCGTAAATGTACTCACCATATAACCCTAATGGACCCGAAAAGTCAAATGTCTGCTGGAGTTCTCCATTCGCTGCATCGAGAAAATACGTATGATACCAATCATTCACAGTAACTTCGCATAGGCTGTCAGCATCAACGTCACACACATCAACGTGAAAGATATTTGGTTCAGAACACTGAAAGGTCCATTCCACAGCGCCAGTCTCGCCGTTGAGACAGTGAACAAGACCTTCATTACCAGTGAAGATCTCGACGACACCGTCATGATCGGCATCAAAAGCTGCAACGGAAGCCAAACCGTTCACACCTGCGGATTGCGACCATATTGGCAATCCCGTCGAACCATCTAAACACGAGAGGCCACCCCCGAAAACCTCAGGAATATCGTCATGTGTCACGTCGATAAGAACTGGTCCGAAATCCCCGCCTATCCCACTGCGCCATTCCTCGGTCCCTGTGGCACCATCGAGACAAATTACTGTTGGCGCTGTGAAGACGACCTCGACATTCCCGTCTCCATCCACATCCCCTAAGGCTGGTGGGCCGAACTGTGAGCCTCCATCATAGTTGCGGATCCACTCGGAGTTCCCATTGGCACCGTTGAAAGCGTAGACCTTCTGCCGGTAGGCGTTGAGGATCACGACCTCGATGTCGGAGTCATCGTCAATGTTGCCAAGAACAGGAGAACGCCACTGTTCGCTGGTCGAACCGTAATCCAGCTGCCATTTGACACTGCCTGTCGAGCCTTGGAGGCAATACAGACGTTCTTTGTCCCCCACGACGACCTCGATGTTGCCATCTCTGTCCACATCACCCAACGCTGGAGTTCCTTGAACCGGGAGACAATTGAACACCCATTTTTCAGTACCGGTACACCCGTCAAGACAGTAGATTGCGCCGTCGTTTGGACCATAACGATAAGAGCCAACAACCACTTCCAGAAAACCATCATTGTCCACATCGCCCACCACCGGTGAGGTCAGGTCCACTTCGAAACCGCTGACCTGGTACCTCCATTTGAGCACGGGCTCCGACAGGGCAAATGCTCCCACACCGCCGGCATACCCAGTATGTGCCGCATCATGGCGAAACATTGGCCAGTCAAGCTGAGGCTCGTGAATCGTGAACACCGGTGCCGAACCGATGGAGCTGCCATTGCACTTGATGAAGACCTGCCAATCACCAAGTTGGTCCGGCTGCCACGCATCCCAACAACTCACACGCGTGACGGTCTGCGGGATTGTATACTGCGCTGTGTGCCAAGTTGAACCGTCCTTCTTCCACTCCCAGCGAATGATATCGCCCTGATAGGTGTGGGTCACTTCACAGTAACAAGTGCATGAATCTCCCAGAGCATAATCATAGATCGGAGGGCCATGATGGAATGCTTCAGGCCCCGCCCATTCACACATGAGGGCTCGCTCCAATGTCGGGGGAACAGCGACAGTGAAAGACCGCTGGGCAGGAGTGGGATCCACATTGCCCGATTCATCGCGTGCTTTCACATTGAAAGTGTAACTGGCATCGGGCAGGTCATTGTAGGTATGACTGGTGGCCATGCTCCACGAAGACCACGACCCGTCGAATCCGTCTAACTTGAAGGAGTATCGCAGGTGATCCACCGGGGTCACATTGTCACTTCCCGTCCATGTGAAGGTCACATCGTTGTAGGTGATGGTGCCGCTGGGACCGGATGTGATGGATGTATTCGGCGGGGTAACATCCGGAGGAAGGCCGATGGCAATCCAATGATAGCTGGAGTCGGATGCCATGTCGTCAATATCCCAAGTGATCACCGCAATCTGGTAGTATCCCGTCTGCGAGTAGGTGTGAGACAGAGTTTTCGGGGTGCCGCTGGAGTAGTACGCCGACCATCCAGAGTTCGTGTTGTCCCCCCAGTCAAAATAGTACTTAACTTGATCTGAATTGGGATCCGTGCTTGTTGCGGTGAAAGAATAGGGTGTACCCGTCTGCCCCGAGGTCGGCCCGGTCACGACGGCATCGTTTGGCTTAGCAATGCCGTCAATGAGGATGGAGGTAACGCCTCCCACCCGACCCCCATAGGCGTCTCCGAAGACGAAACACGCAGCATCTGATCGTACGCCAACATTGACGGTGTGCCAACCTGGCTGTGCGACAAAAGATCCCTCAATCGTGCTGCTGTCTGCCTGTGTCATCTCATATATGCCCTGAATAATACTCCAGACATCATTGGCATTGCTCAGTATTTGAATCAGTGAAGGAGCCGAAACGGGCAAATCTACGAAGCCACCTATGGAGAAGAGGATTACATTCAGAAGCTGGTTTATGAACCATTCCAGCGTCAGGCCTTCATTCAGGAATTGCCGGAAGTAAAGATCGTCGTTGTAGTCTACAAGACAGGTTATCTCGGTGCTTGCAATGCCGACACCCCACGCCCACGTCCCGCCAAAAGTAATGGCTGTTCCTTGAACGGATAAGGTTTTTTGTCTTCCGACATTGAAACCGACAGTCACCATTTGTTCACCCGTGCAGCCTCCAACGAATGCAAGGGCAAATGCACCTACGACGCCGGAAGGATTTCCTCCAACTGCTGCCGTCACTGCGGGGCCGTTCAGCCGAGTCCAGCCGTAGGTATTCATGTAGGTAGGTGTAAACACAGTTGCCGTTCCTTGTGTCTCGATCCCTGTAACTGGTGGCCAATTAGTTGTGTCTAATTGGGCTTGCCGAGGCACTATTGACGGCATCAGTCGCAGGCTATCATAGATCTCACGCACGACACTCTGCGCAGCAACTATGTCCAATTGGCCACTGGCATTGATCACCCGATTCAAGTACGCCTGAAACAGCACTTTCTGGCCCTGATCAGGAATGCTGTCCACCTTGGCGTGAATGGAGGCAATCTCGTCTGGCGTCAACTGGATCTTGCCATCCTGAATCCGTCCTGCCCATTGGGACGCTGAAAGACTCGTCGGTTGCGTTCCTCGTGCAACCGGTCCTTTGTCCTGCACTTGCTGTGCAAAACTTGCCGTGATGGCAACGACAAGCACGGCAATGAGAAAGATACTTCTGCGTTTCATCTGCGTACTCCTTGGCATGAGATTACTGCGATTGGAAGCATGGACACCAGAGCAACCGTCTATAGACTATCCTAATTGAGAATGCTGCAGGTCATCTGACGAGGTTGAAGTCACTCTGCTTCATCACTCTCCCCTTCGCCTGCAGAAACTCGGAGGCATGAAAACAAAAAAGTGAACCTCTCGCCACCGTTCTATCGGTTATCCAAAGAGATTCACTTTCACATTACTCCCCAAGCTCAATTGTTGGTCAAAGCAGGACAGCAGCGACCCCGAGCAGTATTAGAATATAGGTCATTCTCTCTCCAATGTCAAGAGAAATCTCTTCATGGGCAGATCCTCTTGCTCTGGATTAAATGCTTTTTTTCAGGCGCTTATGGCGACCGCATATCTCGACCATGGGCTTAGAAACTTCTTTGTGCCCTTTATCTTTTCAAGTCGCATGTATAACAATCCACTACTACCCGTCTATCTTCGCGAGATACCATCTCATTCGAGAATGTAATTAGAGAAATGTCTTGCAGTGGGTCAGAGACGTTCTATTCTTGAGACGGATTTCTCTCTCAGCCTTGACTTTCGAGGCGCGGAGTGGTAAATTGCAGGCGAGCGCAAATCGGAAAGGAGTGAAAGCCATGATTCCTTGGAGAAACCTTGCTGTTGCAGCGGTTGTGGTGCTTCTCGTGAGAGGGACAGATGCGCAGATCGCACCAGATACCTTGTGGACTCGCGTGTACGGCTCTGCCAACTCAGAGAGTTTCAAGGATATCAAGCAAACTCAGGATGGTGGATTCATCCTGGCCGGAATTACACAGCACGGCTACGGTACAGGGAGAATCTACATGGTGAAAGTGGATTCCCTTGGTCAGATCCAATGGGAGAAACAGCATGATGCAGGTGATTCTTGGACATCGAGCGTTGTCTCTGTCTGTCAATTAGCGGACGGTGGTTACGCAGTAGCAGGAGAGGAAACGTATTCCTACTTCCTGCTGAGAACAAATAGCAGCGGAGATTCGCTTTGGCGGAGGCTTTACAATCGTATGGGGAATCAGGACTCGCGTGCTTTTGCGATGATCCCATCTCCGGATGGTGGTTTCATGCTCAACGGATATGCGAACGCAGGATATGCAACAGTCATGTGGCTGGTCAAGACCAATGGCAGCGGAGACACTCTCTGGACACAATCTTACGGTTACCCATCTGGATGGGGCACGGCACTGCAAGCAACAAACGATGGTGGCTATATTCTCGGAGGCAGCTTCGGGAATCCCCGTCGCATGTATCTTGTCAAAATCAATGCCAGTGGAGATACTCTATGGAGTAATGTGTACGGGCAAGACGGGGACCAGGTGCTCGATGTTTGCCAGACTGATGATGGGGGCTACATTTTGGCTGGCTGGAACTCTTATTATTATCTAGGAGCGTTTCTGGTAAAGACTGATGCAACCGGCAACGAGATGTGGCGCCGAGCGTTCTATGATGTCGATTCTCTTTACTTCGAGGACGCGTCTTCTATTTCCACTACCATGGGAGGATTTCTGATAGCAGGGACAGTCATGGTCATCACCGACAACGCGTATCTGGCCAAAACCGATCATTCGGGCAACCTAGTTTGGATTCGTACGTGGTCCGGAATCGGCAGTGCTTACGGTAAGTCGCATGTCGCTGTAACTGATGGTGGTTATGCAATAGCAGGCTACACAGCCGTCGGCAGCAATCTGGATGCCTATCTTGTCCGCACGGGTGCAGAGACTCTTTTGTCCACTCCGCAACATCTTGTCATCCAAGTCCTCGGGTCCGACGTACAGCTAGCCTGGCAGGATGACCTCAGCCCGTACTACCGGGTATTCAGCGACACATCAACGGATGGTCTTTTTGAGACTTTACAAGGGTCTACCAGCGACACCACCTTTCTCCTAATAGGGGGCACGACGCCAGCTCAACTCTATTTCCGAGTTGTCGGATCCACTGTCCCATGATGCGGAGCAGACCCGAGGAGTGATTTCTCCCTCAACGACATTCAGTCCACCTTCCACTCTTGGAGCGGGCTCTCTATCTCTTACGCGCCAACACGTCACAGGCTGAAGGCCAAACCTCTATCGTTTGAGATTTCTCATGTTAGTTCGACAATCGAGTGGGACAATAAGAACTGGCTGACAGACGCTTGCGCAACTGCCTTGACTGTCAGTGTGGTTGAAGGAAGAAGCCAGTGAGTTCATTGCCGGCTTTTTTCTCATGACAATCCTCTCCTGACACAATCACTCGACGCATCACCATCTCATCCTTCAATCGGTCCTTTTCCGAAGTAGTGTTGTATATCAGCAAGGCCGAGCTGGAGCCAATTAGGGCCCTTGTCGACTACTGGTTCATCATAGAGACCGAGATCGTGCTTTTGTTGTAGCTGAATGTTGTTGAGTGTAGCCGGTGTTCTCGGGCGTCGGAAGAACGCATCCAGTTTTGGATCGATTTCGCGCAGGTGGCGTAAAGATTGTTTTAGGTGTTTTGGGATCATAGGGATTTTTCCTTTGGTTTTAGGGTTGCTTCGAGCAAATTTTCGGCTCGGAGAACATAGATGCTAAAACTTGAATTTTGCAGCTATGCCATATCCTGGTGACAATTGGTGACAATTGATTTTGGCAATTGTCACCCGTAAGTTTAGTATTTTCATATAAGTGACACTGATGACACTAATGACAGTCGTTTTTATTCTTTGGCGCGCGTAGCACCTGGTTTCTATTTTATTTGTTCTCTTACTATTTTTTCTCTTAATTAGAATCTGCAATTGTCATTTTGTCATCAGGACTTGTAAATATATGTATATTGAGGGTTTATCTGGTGACAATTCCCCTCCAAAAAGTGTCATCAGAGTGTCATCAATTGTCACCCATCCCAAAACAGAGCACCCTCTTCAGGATACTCATTTCGTGATCGCAGAATTTTATGCCCCAGACGCTTCCCCGTAATGCGATGATCACTCTCCGGACTAGAGCACATCTCAAAAACATTTGCTTGTTAATTTAGGATTTTGTATTTTGGCGGCCTCTCTCTTTCTGGAGGTTGTCAAGATGGATTTAACCGAAGAACAGTGGGCACTGATTGCCCCATTAGTCGCGGATCGGCCTCGAATGAGACGGCGCAAGATTGATGGCCGGGGACGGCCCCGTGTTCCGGCGCGCAACGTCCTGAACGGGATCTTGTGGATCCTAAGGACGGGCGCTCCGTGGCATGACCTGCCCGACCGCTACCCGCCTTACCAGACCTGTCACCGCCGCTTTCAACAGTGGTGCCGCGATGGCACCTTTGAGCGTGTACTGCGCGCCCTGGCCAAGGATCTTCAAGAACGGGGCGAGTTGGACTTGTCCGAATCCTTCATCGACGGCACCTTCGTCCCGGCGAAAAAAGGGGGCGGCAGGTGGGTCCCACCCGTCGGGGTAAAGGCACGAAAATCATGGCGGTGGCAGACGGCGCGGGTCTTCCTCTCGCCGTGTGCACAGCGAGCGCTTCACCGCATGAAGTGACGCTGGTCGAGCCAACCTTGGACGCTTGTCTTTTAGAGGAGTTGCCGCCGCGCCTCATCGGCGACAAGGCCTACGACAGCGATGCGCTGGATGAAAAGCTGCTTAGGGAACGGGGCGTGGAACTGATCGCGCCCAACCGATCAAATCATCCTCCTTCGCAAGACCAGCGCAAATTGCGCCGCTACCGAAGGCGTTGGAAGATTGAACGACTGTTTGCCTGGTTGGGGCAGTTCCGCCGCATTGCCACGCGCTACGACTACTTCGTCGAAAACTACATCGGCTTCCTGCACCTCGGATGTATGATCATTCTCCTCCGATGTTTTTAAGATATGCTCTAATCACTTTCATTCGTATTAAAGCGTTGGTATAGGCCTTCATATCCCGACTGGCTTTCAGTTTCAAGCTGCCAATAAGGTTCAATAACTGCCGCGAAGCGATGTAGAATTCATCTTTATCAGGATGGGGAACCGGTGTAAATTTAGGTCCACGCTCATCAAAGGCATTTATGGGCTTTACCCCACGGACAATGCATTCCGCAAGAATCTCCGCTTCTTCTTCCACGCTGCTCCTTGAGGAAGCATACAATCCCTGGGCGAATTCAGTGATGGGAGCAGGCAAGGTGTATCGATTGCGAGGATCGATAGCCCCTGCCAATCGATCATACCGTGTTTTCAGTTCCGTTCGCACATAATTTCCTAGCCGATCTTCCAGTTTCTGCTTCAAGTGACTATCCAGTTGATCTTCCGGGACCGAGGTGCATTGGTAGATGAAGAAGTTGTTGACGCGTTCATCGCGGGGTTCTTCTCCCCATTTCAAATACAAAGGTCGTGCATCATTGGTGGCGATAATGATATTTAGATTATTGGGTGCAATATACTCCGGTTCGAACTTCTGATTGATGGGGATCTTTTCATTCCCCGTCAGTCGTTTCAGTTCGGTATACTGCACGGGTTTGTCGGTGTTGCGGTTCTCATCGACGAAAAGAAGTTTATTGGTGAATTGAGCATTGAACTGCTTGACATCTCCATCCCATAATCCTAATAACTTGGGAAAGATCTGTCCCACCATTTCGGCAAAGGTATTTTTCCCTGCGTACCGATCTCCAGCCAGCACAATCACCGGCAGCTTCACATAATTCGTGTAGGCATACATTGCCATCCAGTTCTTGATGAACTCCGCACAGTCTCCGAACATTCCTTCGATGAACTGGTTGACCAAGTCATTGTCCTGAAGCTTCACGGGTAAGGCAGGATATCGGAATACAATCGCATTACTGTCCACATCGAACTCGTATCCGAGCCGGTCGAAATCCACGCTGCCAATTCGCCTCAACTGAAAGTTGTCACTCAAAAAGCTCCGCGAAGGATCATTCAGCACTCGGCGTCGAACGAAGTTGTATTCCTCTGATGTGCGGAAGTGCTCCTTCTTCAGAGACTCTAAACTGATAAATCTATCCGATCTCACCTCGACACGCATCAGTTCCCCTTTGTAAGCAAAGAGACCGGGTGCTTCCGGGTGTTCATAGAACCGCCTTTGGCACTTCTCGCACCAGATATAGGTAAAATGGAAAGTATCCGTGCCCGCTTCGGCATTGTCCTGATCACAGAAGGGGCAAATCACTTGAATCTTCCTATGCTTGGGTAGAAGTTCATGCTTCAAAGTCATCAAATCCGTCACTTCCCACGCATCATCCAACCTTACAATTAGCTCGTCGTCGTAATGAATATGGATGACCTTCTCCTCCCCAGAAGGCTCCCGATGCAACACACGACCCAGCTTTCCCCACCCTGCAGGTGCAGCGGGTTTAGCGGGTATTTCTCTGGGCCAACCCCTTCGCACAATTTCCGCATATCCAATCGGCCCACTGCTTTCCAGTGTGTGTTCAATCTTGGCATCCGTCTCATCTCCATCATAATATCCCGCTCGCATATCCTTGGCACTGATTTCATGAATGAGTTCCCGACCCCCTTCAAACCGACATAAGTTTGATATCATCGCATGCCAAAGGGGTTCATCGAGCCCTGCCTCAGCGTGTTCTTGACACCATTGGATAAAGGGATCGAATTTCAGCATACGATCCAGTTCTTCCCGGGTATTGAGTTCGTCAGGTGGTTGGTAGTCTAAACGCACTTTCTTTAAGACACCGTCAGGAACATCGCTGATATCTACATCGAAATACCGACCCGTGGCATTGACATGCCAGATGAATTCGGCGCCCCTCTCGTTCGTGTGTGGGAAGTATTTGTGTGCTGGATCTGCACATCGTTGATCAGCCTGAGGGTAAGCTTGCAGGACCTTCCGATATACCTTTTCATGTTCAGTAACACTCGGAAACCTAACAGGCCCGGGTGCAAATGGCAAGATCATTCGAAACCGGTCGCATAGAGGTTCCTTACTCTGGTGGGACGAGCTGGTGTGCAAAATGTAGTTGAAGTCAGCGAAAGTCTCGCGAGCTTGTTCCATCGTTACCCCACCATCAAAATCCAAAATCACGCCTGTCATTCCCGTGTAGTTAATGTTCGAACAAGTCCCCTGCCAGACATTCATGGAGTAGTTGCGACTTGTCAGGACACTCTTCAGTGAATCTTCGTCTGTAGAATCTATCGTAAGACCTTCAAATTCGGTCACCATCTTACCTTCGTCTTTACTATGAACTTCTTTAGTCGATACAGATAAAGTGAGTTGAAAGTTGTCTTTACATAGTGGGTTGTCTTCTGTGAAGTAAATACTCTTCATCTCCATACGTTTGTCTCCTTAAATTAAAAATCAGAGTTTTGACTTGCTTTTGTGCGCTCAGATAGTCAGCGAGATTGATCATCACGGTCCCACTGAAAAACTGACGCTCAAGACTGCGCGTTAACTCTGTGTCACGCCAGTCAATCCATACTTGTCCCCGAGCATCTAACTCATGCCCGACCATTTCACACCGGGCTGCTGCCAATAGGCAACACAAGCCCATATCCTTACTTTTCATTTGTTATATCTCCTTCTCACATGCGTTCAGTAAGTGCGCCAACCAGCGCTGCAAGTCTAACACATGTTCGCTCTTCTTGGCACACTTGGGAATTGATGGGTCGCTCGGAAGATGGACCATCGGTATTACCGTTGTGGTCGTTAGGAACCTTGTGAATGTGTCGATCAGATCTCGTGGACGGTATCCAGGTGTGACTGGATCGAAGCATGGACACTTCAACAGGTGCAGCATGTCATCGCGATCTGACAAGTCCCATGGAAATCCCATCCACCACAAAAAGATGTGTTCGTTGTCTATGATGTAAATAGATCCCTCGGAGTTCGCGATCATCGCTAAGATCCGATTGCATTCCTGCTCAATAATAGTTTGGGATTTGGGTTCTAGTAGTTTCTTAATAGGCATATTACTTTTCCTTTCATTTTGTTTGTTATTGGGCTTATGCCGCAAGGTCAATTGTATATTTATATGGCCAATAATGGCGGTGATTATTCTGTCTTCTTCTGCTGTGCTTTTGGATGATGCCTCAGCAATCTGTTTGCCCACTCGATGAGGTCCTCGCGGCGACCTGATTGTGGCACTGGAAATTGTTTGAGTAGCTCATCTGTAAGCTCAATACGGGTGCTGTTCCGCTCGCAAATCAAGATGAAATATTCCACAACCCGGTTCCGACGGGCAATGTGCGGGTCCATTAAGTGCATCATGACCAAGAGGTGACCGATAGCTCTTGGCTCGTCTAGATCGAAAGCCTCATGATCCCAAGGGAGCCAAATAACGCGCATATCGGGTAATAGCTGAAAGCACTTGAAACCATAGTGCACCAACTTATCGAAGATAAATCCAGCATCATCGAGCGCCGGATCTTTCCCAAATTCTTTTTTCATAAATTCATCTCCTTTTCATATGAAAAATATCGGATCACTGATTCGGCGTATGAAGTGGTGATAATATCAGCTTCATACCCTCAGTAATCCATTCGTTTGTCTCTCGTCGTTCGTTCTGTCGTCTGCGGTCGCCAATAAAAAAAGCCGGATCGCTTGATCCAGCTCTGCAAACTCGTGAATTGTTTTCGGTCTTAAGACCGAGTCATGTTCATCGGAACATTTACATAGTGGTCATAGCGATGTTCATCCTTCGTCTGTGGTCTCGAGTCTTTGGGTCGGTCGTCATTGGATAGCTCATCCCCCGTTACGGTAGAGCCATTTTCTTTGGGAGGGACATCCGGAACGGTTTTTCGGCCGTCAGAGCACGAAACCCGTTTTTCGTCACTGATTCCAGCGAATAGATCGTCGCGAATCCCCCATAGGTAATATATACAATTTCGCGAGCCAGTGCAAGCCCCCCATAGGTAATATATACAATTCACCCCCACTTGTCAAGTTTTTTTGCCCCAAAAATGGTCCAAAACACCAATTTTCTGAAGAAAATTTTGAAAATTTTTTCGCTCCATACACGATGCCAACTTTTCAGTCTCAATTGATGTCGAGCAACAAATCGTATTTGAACCGAGGGAATGATCTTGTTACTCGGATCAAACGAAATCTATGCATGATTGGGTTCGCTCGAATCCTTAACTCGACTGAAACATCTCTGTGATCTCTCCCCAAATTCGGGTCGTCTCAAAGATGTTGCCAGACGGGCGATTTTTTGGGGGGTGGCTTCCGGGTCGAAAATGGTTTCACACCCCGCGTTTGTAACATCCTGATTATTATGGAATTCCTCGCCTTCCCGCCCACAGAATTCGAGTCCTAGATTTCCAAATTCAATGAGGTCCGACGCTTACAAATCCCCGTGAGTCCGTGATCAAAGCCGTTTCGCCCGAAGATCGCCCCTCACAGCTCAGAAAATTTCCAATGGAATTGACATCCAGAACGCTTGCAAATCTCTTACGAACTGACAGCTCGAATACAATCCGGCCCATCAACCCCAGGCTTATTCACGAGCAGAGAGACAGGGTATATCTCCATTTCCTCAGAAGGATATGGAACCAAGCACGAGAGCAAGGACTCGACAGACTGATCTCCTTCCGAAAGCCAAGGCTCAATACAATCACTCCCAAGAATCACAGGCATCCGATTGTGAACAGAGCTCACCAACTCATTGGGGATGGATGATGATGCAACCACGGCGCTACCCTCTGGTCTAGTCCCTTCTCAAGACCTTGCCGTGTGGGTCAATACTCCAACCTCATAATTTTCAATTGCCCAACGAGCTGACGCGAATTCCCACAACTTCCCTTTTTCCCTTGATTCTTGTCTCGGTTAAGCGTATATTATATCGCCCTTCTCAAGCATCCTCAAAAACCTATCCAACAGGGGGCCTCGCTATGAAATCGTCATTTCGTTTCTACGCAGAGGCAGCGGCCATTGCATACATCCCACCCATGATGGAATATCACGAAACCAACTGAACGATGAAATACCTTCTACAAGCGCAGTTTGCATAGGAAAGACTGATATGCCACCCAAAAACAACAACGGCGCGAATCTCGGTTTTGAAGCCCAGCTTTGGCAGGCTGCCGACGCACTGCGCTCCAATATGGATGCTGCCGAATACAAGCATGTTGTGCTCGGTCTGATCTTTCTCAAGTACATTTCCGACGCGTTTGAGGAGCAGCACGCCAAGCTCGACAGTCAGCGCAAGCAAGGTGCAGACCCCGAAGATCCGGATGAGTACCGGGCGATCAATGTCTTTTGGGTACCCAAGGAGGCGCGTTGGTCAGTCCTCAAAGAGAAGGCCAAGCAGCCAACCATCGGAAAAATTGTGGACGACGCGATGCTGGCCATTGAGCGAGACAATCCCACACTGAAGAGCGTCCTCCCCAAGGACTATGCCAAGCCCGGCCTTGACAAAGCACGGCTCGGGCAACTGATTGACCTCATAGGGAATATTCCGCTCGGTACGGAGGAAAGTCGTTCTAAGGACATTCTGGGTCGTACATTCGAGTACTTTCTGAAAGAATTCGCCAGTGCCGAGGGGAAAAAGGGAGGGCAGTTCTACACGCCAAGATGCATTGTTCGCTTGCTGGTCGCAATGCTGGCTCCGTACAAGGGCCGCGTCTTTGATCCGTGCTGTGGCTCAGGCGGAATGTTCGTCCAATCGGTTGAGTTCGTTAAGGCTCATGCAACTGGCAACGGAAATGGGGGCAATGCCAGGGCCGATATCAGCATCTTTGGCCAAGAGTCAAACCACACGACATGGCGGCTGGCGAAAATGAATCTTGCTATTCGACAGATCGAGAACAACCTTGGAAAGGAGCACGCCGACAGCTTTCACCGCGATCTGCACCCCGACTTGAAAGCTGACTATGTGCTCGCCAATCCACCGTTCAATGACAGCGACTGGCGCGGCGAATTGCTCAAGGACGACAAGCGCTGGAAGTACGGCAGGCCGCCTACATCAAATGCGAATTACGCTTGGGTACAGCACTTCATCTATCACTTGGCACCAATGGGACTTGCGGGCTTCGTATTGGCCAACGGCTCGATGTCTTCCAATCAATCGGGCGAGGGGGAAATTCGCAAGAGCATCATCGAGGCCGATTTAGTGGACTGCATGGTTGCGCTACCGGGACAACTCTTCTACTCGACCCAAATCCCCGTCTGCCTCTGGTTCATCGCTCGAGACAAGAAGAATCACCGCTTTCGCGACCGTCGAGGCGAGACGCTCTTCATTGACGCGCGAAAGTTGGGCGCAATGATTGATCGCGTGCATCGCGAGCTGACGGATGAAGACATTCGGAAAATCGCTGGCACTTATCATGCATGGCGAGGTGACAAGAGCGTGAAGCAGAACTATGCGGACATTTCCGGGTTCTGCAAGGCGGCCAAGTTAGACGACATCCGCCAGCACAATCACATTCTCACCCCGGGACGATATGTTGGCGCGGCTGAAGTGGAAGACGACGGCGAGCCGTTCGAGGACAAAATGAAGCGACTAACGGCGGCATTGAAAGATCAAATGGAACAGTCGGCCAAGCTTGACCAGCAAATTTGGGCGAATCTGAAGGAGATCGGATATGGCGAAATCTGACAAGCCCATGGACAGCGACCAGTCTGGGCAGTCCGCCGGGCAGATGCTGATTTATCAGGATGGTGGTCTTCATCTGCAAGTCCGGCTTGACGGCGAGACCGTTTGGCTGACCCAGCGCCTGATGGCAGAACTATTTCAAGTTTCACTAAAGACTGTAAATGAACATTTGATAAATATTTACGCTGAAGGGGAGCTTGATCCATCGGCAACTATCCGGAAATTCCGGATAGTTCAAACCGAAGGCGAGCGAGAAGTGACTCGCATGGTGGATCACTACAACCTCGATGCTATTCTCGCCGTCGGCTATCGTGTGCGTTCTCAGCGCGGCACTCAGTTTCGACAGTGGGCAACACAGCGGCTCTCTGAATTGCTGGTAAAGGGATTTACGCTTGACGATGAACGGATTAAGGCTGGGCGCACACTCGGACGGGACTATTTCGACGAGCTGCTCGCCCGCATACGCGACATCCGCGCATCCGAACGATTATTCTATCAGAAGATTACCGACATCTACGCCACCAGCATTGACTACGATCCAAAGGCAGAAATCACACTGACCTTCTTTAAGACGGTGCAGAACAAGCTGCATTGGGCGATACACGGACATACGGCGGCGGAGATTATTCATACCCGGGCAGATGCGAAACGACCGCATATGGGACTTACCACATGGAAGAACGCGCCGGACGCTCCGATCCGCAAGACTGATGTGACCGTGGCTAAGAACTACCTAACCGAGCCGGAAATCGAGGAATTGAACCGTATCGTCTCCATGTACCTTGACTACGCCGAAGATCAGGCCAAGCGGCATCGAACTATGCACATGGCTGAATGGGCCAGGAAGCTGGATGCCTTTCTGCAATTCAATCAGCGGGAGATTCTGACTCACGCCGGGCAGATTTCACATGAACTCGCGCAGGAGCACGCTGAATGTCAGTTTGAAACTTACGAGCGGAAGCGGCTCGCGGAACCTGTCCCGCCAAGTGATTTTGACCGGCTCGTGGAGGAGACGAAGAAAGCACAAGCCAAGCAGCTAACTCCTGCAAAGAAACCGAGGCGAGCAAAGGGCAAGGAATGAGAAATCTTGTTGCCGGATTCAATTTGAAGGAGCTCGGGTATGGCGGGTGAGTGGCGAAAGACGACCCTTGATGGATTACTCAGCTTCTCAAACGGTCGTTCGAGCCCTGAGCGGTCAGATGAACTGCCTTTTCCAGTGTACGGGTCGAACGGAATTATCGGCCGGGCCGCTGAAACCAACGCGAGCAATGAAACTATCATAATTGGAAGAGTGGGGAGTTACTGCGGTTCCCTATACTTCAGCAAGGAGCCATGTTGGGTAACGGACAATGCAATTCGAGCCGAGGCTATAGGCGGCAACAGTCCGCGATTCTTGTTCTACTTGCTGAGTTCTTTAGATCTTAACCATTGGCGGGCTGGGTCTGGTCAGCCGCTGCTCAACCAGCAGATTCTCTCTGGAATTCATGTGGAGGCTCCCGAGCCAAACGAGCAGCGGGCGATTGCGCATATCTTAGGCACGCTGGATGACAAGATTGAGCTGAACCGGCGGATGAATCAGACGCTGGAAGCAATGGCGCGGGCACTCTTCAAGAGTTGGTTTGTGAACTTTGATCCTGTGCGTGCCAAAGCTCAAGGCAGCTACCCCAGCCTCCCCAAACCCATCGCCGATCTCTTCCCTGATTCGTTTGTGGATTCGGAATTGGGCGAGATTCCGAAGGGATGGAAGGTGGGGACGATTGGGGATGTCGTTGCCAGACGAACAGAACGTTGCGTTCCATCAGAAGAAACAGCGAATGTACCGTATGTTCCGATAGACTGCATCTCGCCGAATTCTCTTTTCCTGGGTGAGAGCAGACCAGGTACAGAAGCTCAAAGTAGCCTCACGCGCTTCTACAAACATGATATTCTCTTTGGTGCAATGCGTCCGTATTTTCACAAAGTCTGCCTGGCACCATTCGACGGAACGACAAGAACGACGGCGTTTGTCTTCTTTCCCAAGATTAAAGACAATTACTCTTTCGTTTCGCTGCTCATCCATCAGCCAGACACAATTGAGTACGCGACGAGGCACTCTACAGGTAGTACAATACCCTATGCCGTTTGGGAAGGCTCATTAGAAGCCATGCCCGTAGTACTGCCACCCGACCAACTTCGAGCCTCGTTTAATCAAAGAGTGCTTCCACTCCTCTTGCGTATTGCAAAACAGTACTTCGAGCACAGTACACTCGCAAGTTTGCGTGACACTCTTCTTCCCAAGTTGATTTCGGGGGAGATTCGGGTGCCGGATGCAGGGCGTGTCCTGAACAAGAGCGGACTGTGAGCCAGGGCACTATGGTTTCCCACGTTGGGTTCAGCGACGAGTCGCACTGGAATACGGGCCGCTTCCGCAGTCTGGGCCTGGTTACCTGCACCGTTGACTCCCTAAATGAGTTAGGAGCCGAGCTCAGCCGCCTGCTCAAGGAATCGGGAATATCGGAATTCAGCTGGAAACACTTGGACGGGGCGAAAGAAAGGTTCGCAGCTCAGAAGATGTGTAAGTTCGCTGTCTATAGGGCATGCGCAAATCAACTTCGCGCTGATGTGCTGATTTGGGATATCGAAGACAGCCGACACAAGGTCACAAAGAGGGATGACATCGCTAATCTTGAGCGGATGTATTACCACCTCTTTAAGAATGTGTTGAGGGCACGATGGCCGAACGATGCCATCTGGAGACTTCATCCGGACGAGAACACCTCGATGAATTGGGAAACCGTCCAAGACTGTCTGGTGAATGTCGGCACGCGAGTTGAGATTGATCATTCGCTGTTTACCAGAGGAGAGTTTCGGGTCAGGCTGCGCCGCGAGTTCGGCATAGAAGAAATCCAGCCTGTTGCGTCAGGTGATCACACCTTGCTTCAACTTGCAGACCTCTTCGCTGGTTTGGCCGTGTTCTCGCGGGAGCGATTTGCCGAGTATCATGAGTGGCAGGACGCTACATCGCCGCAGAAACTCCTTTTCGAACAAGTCGAGAGTGATCGAAATCCGTCGTGCAGTTCAAGAGAGCGCTTTCAAGTCTTGGCCTGCTTTGACGACCTATGCAAGAGACGCAGGTTGGGCGTCAGCCTGAAAAAGAAGAAGGGGTTATGGACGCCCAAACCCGAAAACCCACTGAATTTCTGGCTGTACGAAGCGCAGCACACGCTCGATATAGCACCTCGGAGAAGTTAGCAATGCCAGTGAAGCTGTTCGAGACGGATGTGGAATCCGCCGCCCTCGATTGGCTGAAGAGTCGGGGCTACTCGATTTTGTTTGGGCCTGACATGCTGCCGGGAGAACCGGCGGCAGAGCGCGAAGGCCCAGGACAGGTTGTTCTCGAAAGGCGACTCATGCAGGCGCTGGAGCGGCTCAATCCCACAATTCCGCATGAGGCTATCGAGGATGCCTTCCGCAAGCTGACGATTCCAGCGACAGCCTCGCTCGTGGGGAATAATCATGCCTTACACAACTACTTGGTGGACGGCGTGCCGGTGGAGTATCAGCGCAAAGATACCACTATCGGGGGCGATCTTGTGCGCCTGCTGGACTATGAAGACATCGAGAACAACGAATTCCTCGCGGTCAATCAGTTCTCTGTTGAAGAGAACCGACAGGCACGGCGGCCCGACATCGTGCTTTTTGTCAACGGACTGCCGCTGGCGGTGATTGAACTCAAGAATCCGGCGGACGAGCAGGCAGATATTTGGAAAGCCTTCAATCAGCTTCAGACCTACAAGGAGCAGATTCCCTCGCTGTTCACCTTCAACGAAGCACTGATGATTTCCGACGGCATGAACGCGCGAATCGGCACGCTGACGGCAAACCGCGAATGGTTTCTGCCGTGGCGGACTATTGAAGGTGAGGAGCTGGCCGACACGAAACTCACGCAGTTGCAGGTCGTACTGGAGGGTGCGTTTGACAGAAAACGGTTTCTAAATCTGATCCGATACTTCATTGTCTTTGAAGATGTCGGCGGCGGAGTACTGGCCAAGAAGATGGCAGGCTATCATCAGTTTCATGCGGTAAACAAAGCCGTCGAGGAGACAGCCAGAGCATCAAGCATTCGGGGAGACAAGCGAGTCGGTGTCGTCTGGCACACTCAAGGCTCGGGCAAGAGCCTCACGATGGCATTCTATTCGGGACGAGTTGTGCTGCATCCCGACATGCAGAATCCCACGCTCGTTGTCATTACAGACCGCAACGATCTTGACGACCAGCTCTTCGGTACTTTCGCCCGCTGTCATGAGCTTTTGCGTCAGCCTCCGGAACAAGCAGAGAGTCGTGCGGACTTGCGAACGAAGCTCCAAGTTGCCTCGGGCGGTGTGGTGTTCACCACGGTTCAGAAGTTCTTTCCGATGGAGGGCGAAGATCAGCATCCATTGCTCTCTGACCGGCGGAATATCGTCGTCATTGCCGATGAAGCTCACCGCAGCCAGTATGACTTCATTGATGGCTTTGCCCGGAACATGCGCGAAGCACTGCCGAAGGCTTCGTTCATTGGATTCACGGGAACACCCCTCGAACTGGCTGACAAGAACACGCGAGCCGTGTTCGGCGATTACATCAGCGTCTATGATATTGAGCGTGCGGTGAAAGATGGGGCAACGGTCCCGATATATTATGAAAGCCGGCTGGCTAAATTGGAGCTTAAGCCGGAGGAACGGCCCACACTGGACGCCGAATTCGAGGAAGTGACCGAAGGAGAGGAAATCGAGCACAAGGAGCGGCTTAAGACGAAGTGGGCGCAGCTCGAAGCTGTGGTGGGCGCAGAGAACCGCATCCGTCTCGTGGCACAGGATTTGGTGAATCACTTCGAGAATCGGCTGGACGCAATGGATGGTAAGGCGATGATCGTCTGCATGAGCCGACGCATTTGTGTTGAACTTTACAAGGAGATCGCACGCATCCGGCCTGCATGGCACAATACGGAAGATAGCGCTGGAATGATCAAGGTGGTCATGACCGGCTCCGCAACTGATCCCCTGGATTGGCAGCCACACATCCGGAACAAGCCCCGTCGTGAAGAGTTGGCGAAACGGTTTAAGAACTCCGAGGATCCGTTCAAGGTGGTCATTGTCCGCGACATGTGGCTGACTGGTTTCGATGCACCATGCCTGCACACGATGTATGCAGACAAGCCCATGCGAAGTCACGGATTGATGCAAGCGATAGCCCGAGTGAATCGGGTTTTCAAAGATAAGCCGGGCGGCTTGGTTGTGGACTATTTGGGCTTGGCTCACGAGCTAAAGGCAGCTCTGGCTATCTATACAGAAAGCGGTGGTCAAGGCCGCACAGCAATTGATCAAGAAGAAGCTGTGGCAGTGATGATCGAGAAGTATGAGATTTGCTGCCAGATCTTCCATGGGTTCGATTGGTCAACTTGGAAGACCGGTTCTGCTCAGCAGCGCTTGACGAGCCTTCCGCCAGCACAAGAACATGTACTAAAGCAAGATGATGGGAAGAATCGGTTCTCAAAGGCAGTGTCGGAACTGTCCAAAGCCTTTGCGCTGGCAGTTCCGCATGAACAGGCGCTGAGAATCCGGGACGATGTTGCGTTCTTTCAGGCCGTGAGGTCTGTGTTGGTCAAAAGTACGGGGACCGACGGCCGCAGCCTGGAAGAGATTGAGCTGGCCATTCGACAGATCATCTCCAGAGCTGTCGCCTCTGATGAAGTCGTTGATATCTTCGCGGCTGCTGGATTGAAGAAACCGGATATCTCCATTTTGTCTGACGAGTTTCTTGCTGAGATTCAGGGCATGCCACAGCGAAACTTGGCAGTCGAGCTCTTGCGCAAGCTTCTCAATGATGAAATCCGGTCACGGGGCCGAAAGAACATCGTTCAGGCGCGCTCCTTTGCCACCATGCTGGAAGATGCTATCAAGCGTTATCAAAGTCGCGCAATTGAGACTGCACAAGTCATCGAGGAGCTGGTTGCGCTTGCAAAGGAGATGCGTGAGGCTGACCAACGCGGCGACGAGCTCAACCTGTCGGAGGATGAGATTGCGTTCTATGACGCTCTTGAGGTGAATGACAGTGCTGTAAAGGTTCTCGGGGACGAGACACTGCGAACAATTGCACGTGAGCTCGTTAAAGCTGTGCGCAATAGCGTAACAATAGACTGGACAGTACGAGAGAATGTGCGGGCGCAAATACGGGTGATGGTCAAGAGAATTCTGCGCAAGTATGGCTATCCACCCGACAAGCAAGCGCGGGCAACGGAGCTGGTTCTCGAACAAGCTGAAGTTCTTTGCGAAGACTGGGTTGAAAGCAGATAGTTGCAAACTGAACCTTGTGAGAGCTAACGATGCCGAAGATCGTCTCCCTGCTCCCATCGATCCGTCCGTCGCACATCCACCGAGGACACAATCATGAGGAAGATCAAGTCGACACTCAGAGATCTGGATGAACTTTTCCGCCACAGCATTACCGTTCGGGACATTGCCGAACCCTTAGCGTCATTCGACGAGTCATGCGCCGCTGAGACAGTCCGAGAATTCATGGAGAAAAGGAACTTTGACGTGGTAGGGGTTCGCCGAGAGGGGCGGGTTGTTGCCGTTGTAACCAAGGGCAAGAGTGGTAGCGGCAGCATCGGTGACTATTGCCAGGAACTGTTGGATTCCGACGAGCTCTCTGAAAGCGCGCCACTCTTCGATCTGTTTGAGTTACTCAAGAATCGTGGCTGGCTTGTTGTCAATCTTCTTGGCCATCCGAACGGGATTGTCACACGCGCCGATCTGCAGAAGATTCCTGTTCGCATGTGGCTATTTTCCCTGGTATCCCTGATTGAATTGCATGCCGCCCGCCTGATCCAGGAGACATTCGAGGATGAAGCGTGGAAGAAGTTGCTTCCAGATGACCGAATCGAGAAGGCAATCGGCGTTTTCAATGACCGCAAGAAATACAACCTCGAGATCGATCTGCTCGAGTGCCTCGAGCTTTCTGACAAACTCAATATCGTCATGCGCACAGAAACACTGTTTGACACTGTTTGTCACATGAGTAAGACCAAGGCGAAGGCCTTCTGTGGACGTCTCATTCGACTGCGCCATGATCTTGCCCATGGACACGATATTGCGGGCAAGAATTGGCAAAAGCTCGTCGAAACCGCCTGCACTGCTAAAACGGTCCTTGCGCAAATGGAACAAGCGTAGAGTGAGCTAAGAGGAATCGTCAATGCCGATTGATTCATCCAACACAGCTCTTCTGGTGGAAAGGCTTCGCGTCATCCATCCGGAGTGGAGCAGCTTCCGGGACACACAGTTCGAAGAAGCGGAGATCCGCTATAAGCAGGCAACCATCGTTAAAGCACGTGAGCTGCTCGCTGAATCCGCGCTGCGCACATCTTGTGCAAGAGGATGACAACGAACATTATTGAATCAGGAACGACGCATGGTAGATCAAACTAACATATCGCATATACAGGATTCTATCGCAAGACTCTTGGGCGGAGCGACAAAGCCTCTCGCCCTCTTTCTTGAGAAGGTGTTGCCATCAGTTTTTGATGATTGGTGGAAGCAGGCAGTTCTCAACAACCTCTCATTCCAGCAACGGCGACGGCTGGAACAACACAATATCGATTCTCTAGCATCATTGGACCTTGCGGTTCTACTTCGAGTGCTCGACCAAAACTGGTATCAGATTTCAACGAAATTGCACCTGACTTCAGAAGCCCGTCACTTTGCCAAGGAAATGCAGACAGTCCGCAATCGGTGGGCACATGCGGGCACCGAAGGGTTTGCCGTCGAGGACATGTACCGTGATCTGGATACCCTTCAGCGCTTTGCCGTGCTCATAAATGCCGATGAATGCCTGCTTCGTGAAGTGCGCGCCACAAAGATCTCCCTGCTAGCCAAGGAAATGCATATCGCTGCTCAAGAAGAGACGGCCGGACAGCAACCAACTCAAGGCATGAATGATCGCGGTGCACAGTTTGAACCTGGACAAATCGTTATTCTCAAGTCCAATCCTTCCACCAAGGGCGCAGTTATTGCGGTTCTGCCAAGCAAGCCAGAGAACCGTTTCAAGGTTTTCGCAAATGGTGAGACGCAGACATACTATGCATCTCAGCTGCAGGCTGAAAACCGGCAAGATGACGACTCCCAGTTTATGCCCTGTGAGCAGTTTCACTCCTATCTTACGGCTCTGCAGATTCGATATCCGGGACTGTCCACGCTCTACTCACTCAATGCCGCTCGAGTTGATTTTATCCCTTATCAGTTCAGACCTGTGCTGAGATTCATTAGATCGGACCGCCCGCGATTACTGATCGCCGACGGTGTGGGCGTGGGCAAAACTATTGAAGCGGGGCTCATTCTTCGTGAGTTGCAGGCAAGGCGTGACATCCGTTCCATTCTTATCATATGCCCGCGCCCTCTGGTTACCGAGCGCAAATGGCAGAATGAGATGAAACGATTTGAGGAACGCTTCACTCATCTCGACGGCGGCACATTACGGTACTGCATAAATGAGATGGACTTGGATGGTGTCTGGCCTGAGCAGCACCAAAGAGTGATTGTTCCGTATTCCTTGTTCGACGAGGTCCTCCTTTACGGCTCGGGGCCGGACGGCAAACAGAAACGAAGAAAAGGACTCCTGGATCTGGACCCACCCCCGCGCTTTGATCTCGTAATCGTGGACGAGGCACACCACATCCGCAATCAGGACACCTTCAGCCATAAGGCGGTGAGGTTCTTCTGTGACCACGCCGAAGCCGTCGTATTTTTGACAGCGACACCCATCCAGCTTGGAAGCTATGACCTCTTTGTTTTGCTCAATACGCTCCGCCCCGACCTCATCATCGACCAAGAGAGCTTCGAGCACATGGCGGAGCCAAATCCGTTTATAAATCAAGCGGTGGCCTTTGCGCGCACACAGGAACCCCAATGGACTGTTCGTGCCACCGAGGCCCTTGACCAGGCGGCTTCAACGTCTTGGGGCCAAGCCATTCTTAGGCACAATCCCGAATTCAATCAGATACGTTCCCGACTCGGAGAGGGCAACATCCCATTCGAAGAGCGTGTGCAGCTCATTACCGACCTCGAGGTCTTGCATACTTTTTCAGGAATAATCAACAGAACCCGCCGCCGCGATATCGGAGACTTCACAATCCGAAAGGCGGAAACCGTGGTCGTTGAATTCACGCCACCTCAGAAACAGCTGCATGACGAGCTGCTGCAGATCCAAGCGGAGATACTCAGCAGGCTTCATGGGGATGCCAATGTCAAGTTCATGATGACAACGATCAGACGCCAGGCGGCGAGTTGCCTTTACGGCCTTGCCCCTTTCCTCGAGGACATCCTCAACCGGCATCTAGACGAGTTGTCTTGGGAGGAAGCCGATAACACGGAAATGGTTCCGCACGGCGATACTGTTGGTCCGATCGAATCACGAATCCACACCATCCTTGACAGGGCACGCACTCTCGATCCTCACGATCCGAAGCTGGAAGCTCTCCGCAATATCATCCGAGACAAGCAGGCCTTGCCAAACAACAAGGTGATGCTCTTCAGCAGTTTTCGGCACACACTTCACTACCTTTACGAGCACCTTAGGGCGGACGGTTTCCGCATAGGAATGATTCACGGCGGAACACCGGATGAAGAACGAGTCGAGCTACGGAGTCGTTTTGAGATGCAGCGAGACCAAGAAGAAGGTCTTGATGTTCTTCTGTTTTCTGAGATCGGCTGCGAAGGATTGGATTACCAATTTTGCGACTGCATTGTGAACTATGATCTCCCATGGAATCCGATGCGGATCGAACAACGGATAGGCCGTATTGATCGAAATGGTCAGAAGAGCGAGAGCGTCGCCATATACAACCTGATTACACCGGGCACTGTGGATGCAGACATCTATGAGCGCTGTCTGGTTCGCATAGGAGTATTCGATAGAGCCCTGGGTGGTAGCGAAGAGATACTTGGAGAAATAACCAGGGAAATCCGAAATATCGCGGAGAACTTCTCCCTGAGTGAAGAGGATTGCAGGTCAAAGCTCCAGCAGTTGGCCGATAACAAGATTCGCTTGATACAGGAACAGGAAGCACTTGAACAGCGGCAAATGGAGCTCTTCGGCATCCGTCTTCCTGAAGACCAGATGAAGAAGGAAATCGAAGAGGCGTCAAGCTTCTGGCTATCTCCGGCATCAATACGCAGGCTTATCAGCCTCTATCTTCAGCAGATCTGCGGGAAAGAACAGGAATTCATACTCGGCGAAAGAGCCCTGAAAACACTCCGTCTTTCGCAAGAGGCACGATGCACTCTGTTGCGTGACTTCCAACAACTACCCCGGCAGAGTACCGCAGCTTATCGAGAGTGGGAGAACTGGTTGAAGGGCGGGAATCCCCATCTGTTGGTAACCTTCGAATCCGAGTGCGCCACACAGCACCCTGAAGCTGTTTTCATAATGCCCCTCCACCCCTTGGTGAAACAGGCGGCCATGTCGTTCGACACCAGGCAACGAGTCATCACTGCATTGAAGGCCAAGAGGAACGATGTCTCCTCGGGCACATACCCATTTGCCATCTATCAATGGCAATTTCACGGTATTAGAGAAGATCTGGTTCTGCGGCCAATTGCTTCGTCAGCATCTGTCACACTACACCTTACTGACCTTCTTGAGAAAGCGGAGGAAGCCCCGAAGGATGAACTCCTTGGCGCTGGCGCACATGCATGGGACGATCTCGATGCTCAGCACTACAGGCTGTGGTCTGAAGCCCGCGCAAAGCATCGGCGACGGACTCAAGAACTGGCAGAGTATCGCAGAGAGAGCCTGGCAACCAGTCACCGGGCACGGATTGCACTTCTTGAGGAACAACTCAGGCAGGCAGGCAATGAAAAAATCCAAAAGATGCGTCAGTCCCAAATCGTGACTGCGGAAGCGGATTACGCTCGGCGAATCCAAGACATAGAGATCGCCATGGAGAGAGCGGACATCGTCGCGGAGCCGGTTGCATACGGTGTAATTAATGTTACAGAGGACACTTCCGATGCCAAGTGATTACGGAGAAATCTGCAAAGACAATATACGCAGGCGCGGCGAGGAATTTGACGACATTGGGCGTCTCATCTCCGAACAGTTATACAGCGACAGGTCCCATTTCGTATATGAGTTATTACAAAATGCCGAAGATGCATTGGACAGGCGCTTCAGACGGAATCGTAACGATAGCACTCCCTGCAAAGTCCAGTTCAGACTCTTCCAGGACAGACTGGAATTCAGGCATTATGGAGTTCCGTTTGATGAAAAGGATGTCAGAGGTATATCCGATGTCTTAAAAGGAACCAAGAAGGAAGATGTCATTCAAATTGGCAAGTTCGGAATCGGCTTCAAATCAGTTTATGCCTTTACAGCTTCCCCAGAAATTCATTCTGGTGAGGAACATTTCGTTATAAAACGATACATCCGGCCTGAAGCGAAAGAACTCGAACTTTCAATTGCAGAGAGTGAAACCGTTTTCAATTTTCCATTCGATCACGAAGATCTAACTGCGGGGGAAGCTTTTGATCTCATTTTGAATAGGTTACGAAGACTCGGACCAAGAACATTGTTGTTTTTGAGGCGGATTGACGAAATCGAATGGAGCGTCGAGCCGAATGAAGAGAAAGGGCAATACCTAAAAGAAGTCAAAAAGTGCAAAAATGCGCGCCGTGTTACTGTAGTTTGTCAGAATAAGAGTCAGGATGCGGAGGGGAACTGGCTTATCTTTGAACGGCCAGTGCCAGTCTCTGGTAGTGGCGACCAAGTTCGAGTTGAAGTGGGATTCCGGATTGAGATTAACACCAAAGATAAGACGGAGAGTATCACAAGGATCAAAGACGCGCCGCTGGTCGCATATTTCCCGACCGAGAAGGATACCAAGCTTGGGTTCCTCATTCAGGGTCCATACAGGACAACCCCTGCACGCGACAACATACCTAAGGATGATGATCGGAACAAGACTCTAATCGCGGAAACAGCTCAATTGGTTGTGGAGTCACTGAGACAGCTGAAGGAAATGGGTTTGTTGTCGGTATCTCTTTTGGAGGCATTACCCATTAGGGCGGATGATGTCCCGGAAGACAGCATGTTCTATCCAATTTACGCTGCGGTCCGCGATGCCCTCATGAACGAGGAGTTGCTCCCTGCCGATGACGGTGCCTTCGTGGCCGCGCGAAATGCGAGATTGGCAAGCGCCGAATGGCTGCACAGATTGTTACCGGAAGAACAGCTTCGACAGTTATATAAGACCGAAGACCATCTAAAATGGATTTCTGGTGAAGTCACGGAGAGAGCCAAGCAAGACTTGTGGAAATTCATGCGAGAAGAATTGGAAATCGAAGAGGTGACTCCTGATAGCTTCGCGCGGAAGGTTGACCTGGACTTCTTCCAGAGGCAAACTGATCAGTGGATGATCGAGTTCTACCAGGAACTTGTTAACCAACGAGCGTTATGGAAGAAAATCTCCTACACCTCGTACGACGATGTAGGACCTCTGCGCGCCAAGCCCTTTATTCGTTTAGAAAATGGTAGTCACGTAGCACCTTTCCTCGGCGATGACTCACCTGCCGCATATTTGCCGGCCGGAGCAATCAGTGACATGTCGTTGCCAATTGTGAGAACTGTACTCATTCAGGACGAGAGCGCGCGGCGTTTTCTCACGGAGTTGGGTCTCCCGGAACTAGATATTGTGACGGAGATCATTGAAAATGTACTGCCCAAATACACATCTTCGTCACCTTCTGTGTCTTTCGAAGAACACAAACATGACGTCGAGACAATACAGCAGGCTTACAAAACGGACTCTCACGAGAAGAAACAGCGATTGAAGGATGCTCTCCAGAAGACACCTTTCCTTCTCGCGCAGACTCCAGGTTCAGATAGATCTGCTTACCGAAAGCCAGCTGAGCTATACTTGCCGGATGACATACTGAAAATGTATTTTTCTGGAAATCTGGAAGTAGGGTGTGTCAGTTCGGTCTATGAGGAGTCCGCATTAGAAATGTTCAAAGGTCTCGGTGTCAGTGAGGGCGTTCGAGTATCTAGGAAGTACCCTGACCATAGAGGATTCATAACTATAGAGGCTCGTCACGGTCGGCATGAGAGAGGGCTAAATGGGTTTGATCCGGAAATGCGAGCAGAAGGATTGGAATATGCTCTAGCTTCACCATCGTTGGAGAAAAGTTCGTTTGTCTGGAATCACATAGCTGTTCCAAATTGCTCCTGCGTTCGCGGGACGGTTGAGAAGTCTTCACTGAAGACCTTTGAAGACTGCAGCAGAAAAGACAGCCCATCTGAAAACTTTGGCCGTTTGTTAATCGACAATTCATGGCTACCTGGCCCGGACGGAGTTTTCAGAAAACCAAGTGAGCTGCGCCTCGATGATCTTCCTGAGGCGTTTGAGCGTAACGAGAAGCTGGCAGATCTGTTGGGGATGAAAAGGGACATTGTTGCTATCCTCGCGGAGAAAGCTGGTATTCCGGTCGAGAACATTGAGCTGGCGAGGCGGTACCCTGAGGAATTCCAAAGATGGGCGGATAATATTGCTGCACAGACGTCGAAACCGAAATTCCCAACGAGGCCAGTAGCGAATCCAGAGCGGAGGAAGAAACAGCTCACTGAGCAGTTTAACGAGACCCAGGAGAAGAAATACGAGCCACGCACCAGATCCGTTCGTATTACCGAAGCGACAGAATATACCCGTGTGTGGCTGAAGGAGCTGTATACAAACGATGAAGGGTTGATGTCATGCCAGATCTGCAAGAGGGAGATGCCATTTAGAAAGCGCAACGGCGGATACTATTTCGAAGCGGTGGAAGCGCTTTCAAGAGATCATTTCGCGCGGGAGCACGAGGCACAATTCCTCGTCCTGTGTCCCTTATGCGCGGCCAAGTACAAGGAATTTGTGAAACATGACGAGGATGCCATGCGAGCAATGAAAAACGCTCTGATGAATTCTGACGGTCCCGTGATTCCCTTATGCCTCGGAAAGGAAGAAACAGGCGTCCAGTTTGTCGAAAGCCATTTCTTCGACATCAAAACGGTCCTCGAGGAGGAGATGAGGCGAAGAAATGAAATCACCTGACAATGAACCCAATGCTCCTCTTCATCCTCATCTTCATCTTAATCGCGGGTGGGGTGTGGGTTTTTGATGGGTAGATTGACCATAGTACAGCGTGTGTTTTTCCGGTTGAATAGGTTGAAGGGATTCTAATCTGTAGTCGGTCAGGAGCACGAGAGTACGGCTGAGACGACAATAAGGAGTGTGGCTTTCAAGATAGAACCCTCTACCAAACCGTGTTGCATCCTGTTCCAGAGGATGACGACGCCAAAAGCGTCCTAAATGAACTGACGATGTACATTCCCAACCATAGAGATAAAAATATGAGAAAAACTATCACATTATCCAGGTCATGAACCGGGCTATTGCGAAATATGAGGAATATCGCTATATTGTCACAGTCAGGGCGATTCTCCGTCCCTCCTTTGCTGTCGTCGCTCAAGTTGGGGAGTACTTGATGTCGCACTTGCAGTACCACAATCTCACCGCGCACATCACTGAGGATCCTGCAAGTCCTCACTCTTGCTACATATCCACCTTCCCAAAGATGATTCACCCAGGGTATCCATGCAGTCTTTGATGCTTGCCATGAAATACTCAGTGAACCCAATGCCGAGTAAACCCCTCCCAGTCATCCGCTGCATTCGTACAGGTGTGACCTGCACCGCTTTGTACATGCTTGTTTTCCTCTTCCCTTCACTGGCATTTGCAGGTGTCGGTATCGAGACGACTGCCGTCGACTCCGTCGACTGGTCGCGGATCACATGGGACATTGAGCCCTATGCCGTTGATAGAACCGATGGTGGGGGCAAGATCCGAAGAGCGCCGGAAGATTCGACAATCTTCCAGTTCGACGACGCGGCTCGCCATAACTTCGTGGTCAATGCACAGTGGCGAGTGAGAGTTTACCATGATGAAAGTCAGATTCACGTGGAGATTACGCCTCTTGGTTCGATCTCAAGACCTTCGAACACCCTTCATATCGGTGCCAAGGTAATACTGCACGGAACAGTGTTTTACGATGGCGAACCGACCTTAATTTTAGTCACTCCATTCAATCCAGACGCTCGAGATGCCTCTGAATGTGTTCGCGGTGTTAAGCCAAACGTGACCCTTGCCGAAGAACTGGCGAGACAAATGCCGGGAGGGTATACTCCGGTCCGAGCGGATTACAAGTCGAGGGCAATGCTGAAGTTTCCGCAACCCACACCCAGACTCCGGCCTACGTGGCGGTGGGAGATTGGGAGTATTGGCATAGCACAGTTGATGAATGAAGGAGCGATCGCTCACTACAGCTTGGGAACGGTCTCGGTGTATCCCGTTTTGCATACGAGAACCCCGTCGTTGGACCGATGGTTCTTGGGTGGCACAGCGTGGGAGGGATACAGTTTCTTCGGAGTCGACAAGGAATTCGCCCTCCTGCCTGAGAACGCGCCTTTTCGCAATGTTGACACGCTCGGACACCCGGTTGGTGGAGAACACTGGTTTGACAAGGACACCCTCACACTGCAGTCGCCGGTCTACAGCATTCTCCCGTTCTGGCTTGGGTACAATATGTGGTCTACGAAGAGCTTGCAGCTCGACCTTCAACTGAAATATCATCCACTGCTTAGTTACAATTTTCGCCGGAAGAACAAGACCAGTTCTGATCCAAACAGCGCGTCTTGGCAGTCAATCTATGGCAGCGCGATCGAAGCGAATCTTAGCCTCTCAAGCTGGTTCCCGTTGCATGGCACGGAGAACGGTGGAACGCTGTTGATATCACTGTCATATTTCCATGACATGACAGACAAGCGGAACGTCATGATCCCGGGAGATGTCGGAAGCGGTCGCACATGGCCTAAGCTGGATGGGTTAAGTCTGAGGCTCAGCTTCGACTTCGCTTACCTGTCCTACAGAGTAGCCATGCCGCCCGGACGCATGGAAAGGTGGAATTCGCAAGTCCGCGAGGAAGCGTTACGCATGGAACAGGCTGACTCGAAGTCGTGCGAGATGGTTTTCTCATCCGGACCCTCCCTCGACGAGTCCTATGGATTACTCGAGAATGGAATCCTGGACGCCATGGAGAGAGTCGCACTGCCCTTCGAAGTGACCAACCACGGTCCCGGCCCTGCCTTTAGTCCCGCGCTGGTGGTTTCCGTTACACCATCTTCGATTCAAGGGAAGAACCCGTCCTTCGCGCAGGAGCGACTGGAGCCTGGCGAGAAGCGCAGCGGTAAGGTGAATCTCGAGATTCCCAAAGACATCGAGGATGGCAATGCCGTGGTCAGCTTCCAGATCACGGAAGCGCGCGGCTATCATTCGGCGGAAAAGAAACTGACCATCCGCACGGCCAAGCTCATTCCCTGTGACCTGAAGCTGGCGGATTTCAAATGGTTGGATGGTGAGACGGGAACCGCGCGTGGCAATGGAGATGGAATCGTGCAAAACGGGGAGACCATCGAGTGCCAGGCCTTCATCCGCAATGACGGCAAGGGTCCGGCCACGGTCTGCAACGCGACACTGCGGAGTAGTGACTCAGATGTCCTGCTCGATCATCCCCTCTCAGACTTGGGGACCGTGCTTCCGGGTCAAACCGCCACAGCCAAGTTCACCGTTACGGTAGGCCGTGACTTCGATGGGAGGCAAATTACCCTCGAGCTGACGACGAACGAAGCGCGCACCACTGGTGCGGCTCTGTCAGAGACGAAAACAATTCCAGTGGAAAAAATCTCCACGGATCTGACGGTGACCTTAAGACCCGAAGAAGGGCTCTCGAACGGTGCGACGACATCATTTGATGTAACCGTGAAAAATCGCGGCCAGCTTGCCGCACAGAATGTAACAGTCACATTGAGGATTGATGACGCTACGGTGAATCCATCAAGCTTGTCCTTTGCCGAAATCAAGGCAGGCAGCGATGCCAAAGGAACCATCCAAATCACAATCCCTCCTGCCTTCGACGAGAGCTACATGAAAGTCGGCTACAAGATCGAAGAGCGTGGCAATCCGAAAGGTTCCGGCAGCGACACTTTCGCCGTTGCGGTCACGGCGCCGCGTATTCTGATCAGCGGTCAATCCAGCGCCGGCAGTGCGATGGGCTACAACAGGGAAACGGAATGGACATATCTGCTTCGCAACACCGGTAAGCGCTCGGCGGAAGATGTAAGAGTGCGGATACACGCCATGAAAGGCGGACCGGTGAGTGAAACATCTAAGACCGATGCGATCGGCCGATTGCCTGCCGGTGAAACCTGCGAGGGGAAGGTGATGCTCAAAGCCATTCCACTTGGCGCCAAAGACGGAAAGCCGCTCGATGTCGAAGTGACCATCTCCATGAAGGATTTCCCGGATGTCAGACAGTCCATTCCGATGGAACTGATTGAGAATCCCGCAGAACTGGATACCATCATTGCCCAAATGCAGGAAACAGCTTTGCTCAACGCCCCTGGAGGTGTAAGAGCCGGCGGGCGAATAAGCCTTGCTCGTGCAGGGATCATTGATCTGAGTCTGCCGGAAAGCGAGAGTCCCGCAAATTCCAAGGCATATGCGTTGGTCATCGGCAATCAGGAATACACGAATGTGCCTCATGTGGTCAGCGCCGGCGAAGATGCCAGACAAGTTTTCTACTATTTGCAGCGTGTGTTTGGTGTGCCACCGGAGAACTTCATCGGCGGACAGATGCACAACAACTTGACTCTGGCCAGACTCCGCAAACAGGTGAACTCCATCAAGATCGCGGTTCGCAATCCGAGGGATTCCGAGCTCTACATTTTCTACAGCGGGCACGGCTATCCGATCAAGCAGGATCCGGAGTCAGACATGCGAGAAGGCTCACTGGTGGGCACCGATTTCGAAATCGACGATCCGGCCAGCTATGTGTATCGCGTTCAGGACCTGATTGGAGAGCTGGCCTCCCTGCAGTTCAAGAAAGTCGTGATCTTTCTCGATGCCTGCTTCTCCGGACGCACGACGGACCAGAAGAAACCGCTGGTTCCCGGTCGTCCCATAGGTATCGGAGTCTCACTGCAGTCTGTTCCCCAGAACTTCACCGTGTTTTCCGCCGCCGACAGTTCGCAAGTCGCCTATGATGACCCCAACCAAGGCAACGGGATATTCACCGAGGTGTTGCTCTTCGGGCTAAAAGGCGCAGCCGATGCCGACCGCAACGGCCTGATCACCAACGGAGAAATGCGAGACTATTTGAGTTTTGAGGTGCCGCGCCTGTCGCGAGAGAAGTGTGGTGACGAGCAGACACCCGTCTTCCAAGGCGCAGAGGACGAGACCCTGGCTCGCCCGCCACAGAGTGCAAGGTAAGCGCACCACGGCAAGAAACCGTCCCATCCCAAAAGTAAGATATAGGAGAGTCCAAAAATGAGATCCATCGCCTGTCTTCTGATACTCATGCTCGGTATCGCCACTTTAGCCCAGGATCCCGACTGGGTGAGCACGATGCGTGATGGCGACACTGTCACCGTCGAATCAGTGAAGCAAGATTCTCAGGGAGAATACAAGGCCGTCACGAACTGGTCAAGTGGTTTCATGGAGTTTGAAGCCTCGGCGACTTGTGACATGTCGGAGGCCACGAACCCCGGACAATGTGAAAGCATGGCAAAAAAAGCCGCTCGCTTTCTCGCCTACGCTCGTGCGGCGGAACTCCTGAGCGGCGTCTCCATCGAAGGAATGGTCGGCCTCAGCAAGGAACTGGTGAAGGCAGACATCATCACTGGAAAGTACTCGGGATTTATCAAAGGGGCCCGCGTCCTGAGTGAAACCTTCGAATGGAAAACCGGGCCGGGCGCAGCCACCTACGGCTGGGCTACCGTTAGGATCGGTATACTTCTCTACGGCGCAAAGAGCGGGGACCAGAATGCGCTGGACATCCCCCTTTCCGCAGTCGTGGAGGCGCTCACCAAGTCCGGTTACACACGGATGGAAACGAGCGAGCCGCCCGTGGCCAAGGCATCAGCCGCGCTGGAGGCCACGCCCGTCACCGGAATCATCCTGGATGCTTCAGGACTAAATGCGCGTCCGACCCTGACGCCTCTTGTGGCCGTGCAGGGCAACGAAAAGAAAATGGTCTACTCGGGTTCCACGGTCGGCCGCGAATACGCGGTGAAGACAGGTGTGGCCGGGTATTGCAGGACCATAGAACAGGCCAAAGCGGACGAGCGGCTGAAAGCGGATGGAATTGTCAATCCACTGGTAATCAAAGTTGCTGCCGTTGAGAACAACATACTGTATGTCAGTGTCGACGACGCGGCGAAGATGGTTGCTGCGAACATGAGGCACGAAGTTCTCGACAAGTGCCGGGTGGTGATTGTCATGGGGTAAGGCCACGCAGATTTCGATTTCGCCGCCGTCTTTGCTTGTCAGGTCTGATGGTACTGATCTTGCTGTCAGGCTGCCGGCGCGCAAGTGACGCCAAACCCGGTGCTCGCGGCAACAGGACGGATGTATCGCTGGTTCCGACCGCTCAGGCTGCCGACGAAGCCGCCGGGGATACCCAGCTAACCAGACTGCTGGAGATGCAGCAGCAAGCCGGTCGCGCGTACCAGGGCTTCCTGCAACAGAAGAACTCCTATTGGAATGAGTATATCAGCGGTGTGGATTCCGCTTGGCAGGAAGCGAATCCCGAGTCCAGTGCCACATCAAGCTGGAATGACTTCGTTCGGCGACAGAACGAGAACTGGAGCGACTACGCTGCGGCACAACAGCGAGCTTGGCAGGAATACGCTGCCCGCGATCGAGCCAACTGGGATGAGTATGTCAAGAGTGTCGAGGCGAAGTGGGACACATTTCAGGGAAGTACCCGCGAAGAATGGGTAGAATACGGCGGTGCGCGAGATACCAAGAGCTATGTGGACTTCCGCGAAGGCTACACCGTGATGGAGGTTGTCGTGGAGCCTGCGGAGAAAGACTGGGACAAAGCCGCCCGTGAAAAACTACGGGAGCTTACACAGACAACCCTGTCACAGGACGACGGTCTGGGAACGCCGATCATGCAGGGTCAAATCGCCGATCCCACGGCATTCTTGAATACAGCTAACCATCCAATGCGGGCTGGATCTGTGAAAGGCCATGACGGAGTCACGCGGCAACGATATGTGATTGCCGCGAAACTTGTGCCGGATCACCTGAGGAAGCGAGCCGAACGCTACAATGGCCTTGTGAGCCGGTTTTCCCAGCAGTATGATCTGGATCCGGCCCTCGTACTCGCCATTATCGAGACGGAGTCCGCTTTCAACCCGCGGGCTGTCTCATGGGCGAACGCATACGGCCTCATGCAGATCGTCCCCAAGTTCGCCGGCCGTGAGACTTGGCGCGAAATCAATAAGGCAGACGGAATCCCGGACGGCGAGTACCTCCTCAATCCAGAGAACAATATTCGACACGGCTGCTGCTATTTGCACCTGCTCCACCACAGGCATTGGGTACAGATGGCCACAGGAGCTAAGAAGGATTACACCATCATCTGCAGCTACAACTGCGGCCCGCTTAATGTACAAAGGATGGTGATCAGAAAATTCGGCCCACCGGAACGACACGATGAACGCGAATGGTTTGATCTCCTCACATCACACACCCCGAAAGAAACACAGGACTATCTGCGTAAAGTCACGAGCGCCCGCGAGCGCTGGAGGACACAATGAGAACCGTTATCACCGGATCGGTGCTTGTTTTCCTATACCTGAGCTTGGCCCCGGCGCAGGTTGCACCTGTGGGTCAAGCTCCCTATAAATCGGGGTGGACACCGCCCTATTTGGGAGTGTGCTCAGATATGCAGGTCACGCAGATTGATGCGCAACGAATCGCGGAAAGACTTGCCAAGGAACTTGCCGTGTCAGAATACTGCGGCGTTACCTTGAGCAGCTTTAATTTGCTGGATCGCGAGGTCCTGAAGGGAAGTGTCACTATCGCCTCGCAGAAGGGACGCATCGCGGATTTTGTGATTCTCAATCGAGGGTCCGAATCGAGGTCTCTGGCGCAACTCGGGTACCCTTATGAGCAGGTGAACTATTGGGTGCAGCTCGCGTGCTCTGTCGTCTGTCCCGAAAAGCCACAGAACATGAATGTGGATCTGCGTGTGTCGCTGGACAACTACACTTATCGCAGCGGAGAAGCCGGCGTGCTGACGGTGGAGGCGTATAGTGATTGCTACATCACCGTATTCAATTTGTGGGCCGACGGAAGACTGGACATACTTTTTCCCAATTCTTATATGCCCTCAGTGCATCTAGAGAAAGGGGATATCTTTCGTGTGCCTGACCCGAGCGATCCGGGGCTGAAAGGGCTCACGCTCCGTTTTACTACACTGCCCGGCGATCCGCGCAATGAAGAAGAGATCTGGGTCGTGGCGACCAAGACCAATGAGCCTTTTCTGACCGGTGTCGGTTCCCCGATCTGGCAACATCATGTCGAAAAGGCCAATCTGCTTCCGGGTGTGGAGTTCAATGTGATCAAGAATCAGAAGATCGCTTTAGAGCTTCTGGCGGCCTGGCATGCCAAATTCGCTCCTTCGGATATTGGCGTGTACCCTTGCGCCTATGAAGTGACAGCACGGTGAACTTCGCCCTTCAAACGATGTGCCATAAATCTCCCTGTTGCCCGTGCAAACGGCGGCTTGCGAATCCATGTCACCATGACTGAATGACAAGAAGACAAATCATTCAGGAAAAGAAATGAGACAGACCTTACTATTTCTACTCTCTGCGTGCATACTTCTCTTCTGGAACCAGTTGCGGCGAAAAAAAGTATGCAGTACTTGACACGGCAGTTGTGTTACATGTTGACAATCCATTATATTGGCGTTTTCGTGACAATGCGATGAGTTTTTGTTCAATCCTTGGAAATCGTATAATATAGGATAGATTTCGCAGAAAAAACTGGACATGAGCTTACATGGTAAGATTGCAGCGGGATAATTGTCAGTTCCGACGGCCCATCGCGATGCAACGGAAAGTTCATTGTGTCCCGGCGCCATGGCGCTCGCCTATCTGAAAGCAACCGAATTCCTTCATAACATGGCAAGGCAAGGAAAGTTGAGGTCCGATCCCAAGCTGGAAACGACAATTCCTGATCTTGTTCGTGAGGCCAAAGTGCTTCGCGACACTTTGGAATGGAAAACTCGCCAAGATAGCACAAGCCTTCCTTGCGCTTCAGTTAAACTGAGTGTTCTGCTGGACAGACCCAGTACAACACCGTCTCTATCTAGAAGCAGGTGACATGCACCTTGGCAGGAAGACGAAGATGAAGGCAAGACAGATTCTGGCTCACGTGTTTCTTGTGTTGCTGATTGCCAACGCATACGCGCAGGAAATTGACGTGAGTCTGGACAAAGCTTTGTCCGGACATACAGACCGTGTGTGTAATGTAGCTTTCAGTCCGGATGGCCAGACTTTGGCGTCGGGAAGCCTTGATAAGTCCATCAAGCTATGGAATGTGGCAACGGGTCAGCAACTGCGGACGCTTTCCGGGCACACTGGTGGGGTGAAATCCGTAGTTTTTAGTCCGGACGGCCGGATCTTGGCTTCGGGAAGCTCTGATTTGACCGTCCGGCTCTGGAACGTGGAAACCGGTAGCGCACTCAATACACTTGCTGAAGGTTCGGATTGTGCATTCTTCAGTCCGGACGGCCGGAAACTCGCTGGAGGAAGGATTGAACATCTGTATCGGAAGAAGGGGCCCGATGTTGCCAAAGTCTTTGCGTACTTGTGGGACGTCGGGACTGGCACACTTATCCATACTCTGGCAGATTCCGTCGAGGATGTTGGGACTAAGGGGCTGTTCTTCAGCCCCGGTTTGCGGATTCTTGCTACGGGGCTTTATGAAAGAAGTATCTCGTTGTGGGACGTTGAAACTGGTCGCAAGACGAATACTCTGAAAATGGAGAGCATCCCATGGAGTCCGAGCGGTCAGATTCTAGGCATGGCTTTCAGTCCGGACGGGCGAATCCTGGCCTCCGGAGGCACACATGACAACATCTACTTGTGGGACATAGAGACCGGTCGTATGGTAAAGACTCTGGAACGGCGCACTCCTGGCATGGACCAAATTAAAGCCCTGGCTTTCAGTCCGGACGGACAGATTCTGGCCTCGGGAAATGGTAAAAAAATCGAGCTTTGGGATCTCGAAACGGGCCGTGTACTTGAAACCATGAGTGGACACTCAGAGTGTGTGACTTCCCTTACCTTCAGTGCGGACGGACGGATACTGGCTTCGGGAAGCGATGATACAACCATCAAACTGTGGAGGCTGACTCAGGCGGGAAATGAGGTCGTTGTCGACAAAAAGAAGTTTCCAGAGGGGGGCGGTGAGGCTACGCCAATTATCAAGGAAGGAGGACTGCATACCCCCGCGGCGACACTCAGCGCTGTGCCCTTGCTGGCGAGCGATGTAGACAAGAACATCCCTATTGGTTCCTCGAATCCCGACGCCGTCGCTTTGGTCATCGGCAATTCCAATTACAAACAGTTCAATCCGAACACGCCCAACGTGGATTTTGCCGGGAATGATGCAGCGACCGTCAAAGAATATTTGATGAGACTTTTCGGTGTGCGCGAGGATCGGATCGTCTTTTACAACAATGCCACAAAGGGGCAGATGGAGAATGCGGTGGGAGATGAGAAGGGAATCAAGAACAGCCTGCTCTGGAAGAAGTGCAAGACGGGCAAGTCGGATGTGTTTGTGTACTACTCCGGACATGGTGCGCCGAGCATTGTCAATCAAGAGGGCTATCTTGTGCCCGTTGATGCCGATCCATCCAATATCGAAACCGGTGGATATCCGTTGAACCAGCTCTTCAAGAATCTTTCCCAGTTGCAGGCGCGCAAGGCCATAGTCATTCTCGATGCCTGCTTTTCAGGGATGAGCAATGCCGGGCCACTGATCGCCGGTGTCAGTCCGGTAGGTATCGAGGTACAGCCCCAAGTCACGATGCGTAACAGCGTAGTTATCACCGCAACATCGGAAAATGAGTTCGCAACTTGGAACTATGAGCAGCAGCACGGCATGTTGACCTATTTCCTGCTTCGTGGCCTGAAAGGTGAGGCGGATGCGAACCACGATGGGCAGATTCAGATTTCCGAGCTCGAAGCGTTCTTGACCGATCAGAACGAAGGCGTACCCTATGCCAGCCGGAATTCCCGTGCCGGCCAGGAGCAGAATCCGCAAGTGATCGCGCAGGATAAGAGCAAAGTGATTGTGGAAGTGAAGTAAAGGACAAGTGCTATGGGACTCCTGTTCGTAGTTAGCAGCTTCCTCTTTGCGATCTTTGCCCTCGTGCGCCCTGCCTGCGCCCAAGAAGTCAAGGCCGTTCTGAACAAGACCCTGACGGGACACTCAGGCGCGGTTTTCTCCGTTGCCTTCAGTCCAGACGGCCAGACGCTCGCCTCGGGAAACCCTGACAAAACTATCAAGCTATGGGATGCGAAAACAGGTCGGGAGCTCCGAACCCTGACAGGACACTCAGGCTGGGTCGAGTGTGTTGCCTTCAGCCCTGACGGCCAGACGCTCGCCTCCTCGGGAAGCCGCGACCACACCATCAAGCTTTGGGATGTGAAAACGGGTCGGGAGCTCCGAACCCTGACAGGACACTCAGGCTGGGTCGAGTGTGTTGCCTTCAGCCCTGACGGCCAGACGCTCGCCTCGGCAAGTGCCGACACGACCATCAAGCTATGGTATTTGAAAGCGGGCCGAGAGCTCCGAACTCTGACAGGACACTCAGGCTGGGTCGAGTGCGTTGCCTTCAGCCCTGATGGCCAGACGCTCGCCTCGGGAAGCCGCGACCACACCATCAAGCTTTGGAATGTGGTATTAGGCCGAGAGCTCCGAACCCTGACAGGACACTCAGGCTGGGTCGAGTGCGTTGCCTTCAGCCCTGATGGCCAGACGCTCGCCTCGGGAAGCCGCGACCACACCATCAAGCTTTGGGATGTGAAAACGAGGCGAGAGTCCCAAACCTTGACAGGGCACTCAGGCGAGGTCCTATCTATTGCCTTCAGCCCCGACGGCCAGACGCTCGCCTCGGGAAGCCCTGACAAAACTATCAAGCTATGGGATGCGAAAACAGGCCGGGAGCTCCGAACCCTGACAGGACACTCAGGCGTGGTCTTGTCTATTGCCTTCAGCCCTGACGGCCAGACTCTGGCCTCGGGAAGCAATGACAAGACTATCAAGCTATGGAAACTTATGGGCGTCGGCCCTGCGGACGCTGCCGCACCCCGAGAGAAGTTTCCGCCCGTTGTCATGGCGACAGCCTCTTTCCTCGAGCCGTCCGGCAACAACCTCTTGGATGGCGACGAAACCGCTACCATCAAGCTGGAGTTCACGAACACGGGCAAGGGCACGGCATACAATCTTACCACGAAGGTGACTCCGTCGGGCGCGACTAAGGGTGTCACAGCGGATAAAGAGAAGACTATTGCAGCGTTGGAGCCTGGGAATACCGCGGTGACAGAGTTCAAGATATCTGCGGACAGGGCTGTTGGCACGGGGGAGGTGCGATTTGACTTCGCCATCACCGAGGCGAACGGCTTCGATCCCGCGCCCGTGTCCATCACGATCGGCACGCAGGAGTTCCTTGCTCCGCAAGTTGTCTTTGTTGAAACGGGAATCAACGATGCGGATGGCCCCAATTCGGCCGGCAACGGGAACCGCACCATTGAAAACATGGAGACCGTTGAGACCACCTGCCTTGTGCAGAACCGAGGGCAGGGCGAAGCCAAGTCCGTGAAAGCCGCAGTCAAAACCGGTGATGCGAACATCTTTTGTAGCGGGGAGTCGACCTATGACCTCGGCACGCTGGCTCCCAACGAATCAAAGACTTTCTCGTTTTCCTTCTCGGTGAACAATCGCTACAACGGACCACCTCAGCTTCCCGTCACCCTCGAGCTTTCCGAGAGATACGGCCAGTATGGCGGGATATTTCCCCTAGGCATTGAGATGCGCAAGGTCACTCTCGCGGCGTCGGACATCAAGGTAGAGGGCAAGTACGCAGAGAAAGTGGCCATCACCGCTCCGCATTCGCTGGTCAGTGACGTGGACAAGGACATCCCCAGCGGCGAGCCCAATCCCAATGCGATTGCAATAATTCTGGGAATCGAAGAGTACCGCAATGTGGCTGCGGTCACTTACGCCCAGAGAGACGCCGCTGTGTTCAGGGATTATGCTATCAAAGTGCTTGGGCTGTCGGATGACAAGAACCGGCTCTACTTCCGCACCAGCGATCAGGTTACAAAAGGTGAATTGGAGAAGCTCTTCTGCGAGGACGGCTGGTTGTCCAAGCGCGCCACACCGCAAAGCGATATCTATGTATTCTATGCAGGACACGGCGCGCCGGACATCGAAGAGAAGGTTCCCTATTTGATCCCCTACGACGGCGATCCCAACTACGCGCGGCAAACGGGCTTCAGCCTGTCGCGCCTTTACGATGAACTCGGCCGTTTACCCGCGAGGTCCGTGACGGTATTTCTCGACGCATGCTTCAGCGGAGCGACGCGCGAGAATGAGTTGCTGCTGGCCAATGCGCGGCCGGTGGGCTTAGCGGTGCTCAGCCCCGCGATCACTTCCGAGAAGCTCCTGATATTCAGTGCGACGAGCGGGTCACAAATCAGCAGCGGGGACCCAGACCAGAAGCACGGGGTGTTCACCTATTGCCTGCTGAAAGCGCTGCGCGGCGAGGCCGATACCGACGGCAACCGGCAACTGACCGCCGATGAGGTGAATCAGTATCTGATCACGCATGTCAAGCGCCGCGCGGGCCTGCTCGATCGCGAGCAGACGCCGCAAATGCAAGGTCGCGCTACCGGACGAGTCTTAGTAAGATATTGAACCTGACATATCATTCTGCAAACAATCACTCGCAATAGAGGAGGAAAGATCATGTTGCGTTTGTCAACCATATTATTCCTGACATTTCTCTTCACATTCGGCCTTGAAGGCTGCGCCAAACGCGCCACCGTGAAGCCGGAATCGGTAGTCGACACGCCCGAGAATCACTACAGCCTCGGAGTCAAACTCACGGAGGAAGGCAAGACAGATGTGGCGGCCGAGGAATTCAACCGCGCCATGAACATGGATCCGAAATTCGCGCCGGCCTACGCCGGAATGGCTATTCTCGATGCGCTCAAAGGGGATTTCCGAAGTGCGCATCGCATGGTGGAACGCGGGCTGGATTATAAGAGTGAAGATGTCCCATGTCTCATTGCCAAAGGACGCATATTCACTATTGAAAAGGCTGGGGAGAAGTGGTTAGAGAGAGCCCTTGAGGCCTTCGACCGGATTTTGAAAGAGACGCCGGAGCATTCGGAAGCGCTCTTCTACAAGGCAGAAGCATTCAAGCACGCCCACAAATTCTCTGAGGCCGGTGCAGTCTATTCAACGGTTGTCGCCAAGAAGGATGACTGGTCTGTCCGTGCGAACCAAGAGTGGGAACTGGTCCAAAAAATCGTGCGTGCGGCGCCTGCCACACCAAAGGGCAACGAGATTGCATTGATTCCAGCTATAGACCGTGCGGACTTGGCGGTATTACTTCTCGAAGAACTCGAACTGAAGGATGTGTTGAAACAACCCTTCAGTTCGCCAAAGAGTGACCCCAGCTTCAAAGAGCCGGACAAGTCTTCTGAGGAAACCGCAACATCCCGGGCGACTTCCGAGCCATCGGATGTGGTTAACCATTGGGCTCGAAATTGGATTATTGAAATCGTCAAGCTCGGTGCGTTGGAACCGTTTCCTGACGGCACATTCCGGCCGGATGACAAGATCACACGAGGTGAGTTTGCCATGGTGGTTCAAACGGTGCTGGTGCAGGCCGCTCACGATCCGTCCTTGGCTTCAAAATACTACGGAGAGACCTCGCATTTCTCTGATGTCACCAGCTCGCACCCTGCCTACAATGCTATCGTGCTCAGCGTCAATCGTGGCATCATGAAGGCCAATGCGGACGGCACATTTGGCCTTATGTCAACCGTTTCCGGTGTGGACGCGCTGATGATGATCCGTGAGTTCCAAAATGTGCTGCGGCAGACCTTCTAATTTGCTTTTTCAATTCATTACCGATACTCTGAGGTAGAAGCGATGCTCAATCAGGACCCGAAATGATCAATAACATAGCCAGAGTGACTATCCAGACCGGAATCCAAAAGATCCTCAAACTCGGTGGAATCCTTGGCGCTGTCGGCGTTCTATCCGATGTATTCTCGCCTTTGGCTCCGTTTGCACCAATCTTCCTCGGAGTAGGCGCTGCTATTTGCGTCGGTGCGCTGCTTATCGGTGTTGCGCCGTCACTGGCAAAGAACGGCCTGCGCATCACGATGGCCGGAAAGGCGGCGCGAGTGGTAGGAGCGTCGGCGGTATTCACCGCCTTCATGGGTGGTGTGTGGGGTCTGAACACCAAGTTTTCCGGCAACGGATTCCTGGGGACAAAGATTGATGCCGTAAAAGCGTTGCAGCAAGCGATCATGCCGCAGCTAAAGACCATCGAGCAGAAGCAAGATATGATTGTGCAGAAGCAGGACCAGCTTGCGTCCAAACAGGATTCGATGCTTGTGGGATTGGACAAACTGGCCAAACAGCTCGACCGACCCGCCACCGCAGAGGATTCCACATGGGTCACCCAGTCCACGCGCATGTCGGACGGGACAATCCTGCATAACGCGTACAGACGAGACGCGCAGGGAGCCTATCAAGTCACTGCCAACTTCATGCGTGGATGGATGGAATTCGAGGTTGCTGTGTCGGGCAATGCCGCCGATACTGCCCAGCTCAACAGAGTTTCCGACTTGCTGCGATCAAACGCCAAGACTCTTGCCTATCTGCGTGCCAACGAATACCTGAACCGAGCTGCGAGCGAAGGCCTATTGGGAACAGATTCAACATTGAAGTCAAGGCTTCCCTACTTCGTAGGCGACGCCAAAGTCCTGCGAGACACGCTGGAAGTAAGACGCAAATCCGACGGCACACGTTATTCGGTTGGCGTCGTGAAGCTCGGGGTGCTGGTGAAGAGTGCGGAAAAGACAATTCCTGCGGAGTAGGTATAGGGCATTACTGGCTCGTCTCTTTACGATCTGTGATCACAGCCTGCGTTTCATCCAACGCAACACAGACAGCAACACCCCAGCCAACATGAGACCCTCCGCCACCGGTATCTCCCATCGAGGTCATCACGCTGGCCGTCACTTGGCCTCACTTGATGGCATCTGCCTTCAGTTTGTATGGTTTCACAAGGATTGCAGCGTGCGTTTTGACCTGTCCCCCTCAATTCCAAGATAAAAAGAGTCTGCCGAATGCAGACCCTTTGTCTTACCAGCCGCATAGTTCCCACCTATAGGGGTAATTTGTCCCCAGGATCATTGTAGTCAGCCTCTTCAATGTCCTTCAGCTGTTGATCAAGCTGGTCGCGAATGGACAGCGCCGCCTTCAATTCCTCTTTGGTCACAACACGATCCACAGAAAGGGATACTTCGGCCCAGCGAAAGCTGTTTTTCTGAATGTCATCCAGGGAAAATCGGGTGACGACAGCGGTATAAGGAGCTTTGGATCGTGCCAGTTTGCTGACATGAGACCGCCATCGCTTGATACTGGTTGGGGACAGCGGGAAAACCACGAGTGTAGGTTTGCCATCCACAAAAGCCAGTACGACGAGCCGAACCTTGGGTTTGCATTTCCCATTGCCAATGACACTTTCAGCACAGCCGGTGCAGGCAGGATGAACCGGTTCTGGCACGGTGGGTTTGTTGTCTACTGCTGCACAACGGGGCAAGGGCTCGTTTTCAGACCACATAGCCCGAATGGTCTGGGCGAAACAGACAATACCAGATAGTGTATTTCCTGGCAGGTCTATCTCATTGGGCACCTCATCGCTGTACGACTCCCCATGATCAATAAACATCCGGTGACGCCCGGAAGCAGAGTGTTCGATGCGCACTCGGGGTGGTTGAAGCTGAAAGCCCTTGGTCATTTCAGCGATTTCGGCATCGATATTATCAAATCCCAGGGCTTCGAGATCGGCGTTTGTGATCATGGCTGTTTCTGTCGCCTTGGCAATTGCACTTTCAGATTTGCGAGGCATGCATTTCCTCCACAAGCTCTTTGACTTGTCTCTGTTGATTTCGATTCAGGCCCTTTCCCTTTGAATCCTCCACGCAAATGCCTGCAAAAGGACACACCGGGCAAGTACTGTATGAGGGATGGCGCGGATAGATACCTCGCCGGATACTCAAGGCAATCTTCGATAGATCGCACTTCAATTCGGTCAGTTGCTGCGTGTTTCGCTTGGTGTATCTCCGTGGATCACACTTTTCTTCCCCTGCACTGCGACCATTGGTTGCCCGCTTATAGGGGATGTGGTCACGAAGATGATACCAGATGATGGTCAGTTTGTCCAGGGGAATGTGAAGCATCTTGACGCTACCATCCGGCATTTGAAACGACCCTTTCCACAAGGCATAAGCATAGATGCCGAACTGGTAGTCCGTATCCAGGAAAGCTTGATCCGGTGTGAACTTGCTGGTTTTGAAATCAACAAGTTCATAGGATCCATCTTCCGCTTGCCGCAACTGGTCAATGGTTCCGGCAAAGGGCCCCGCACGACCCATTTTCACCATGAAGGACGCTTCAACAAGAAAGACTCTGGCTTCGCGATTGCCGTCTTTGGAGCGATACCCTTCGATGATGCTGACGGCTTCGTCAGTGAATTTATTCACCTCGGCATCTCGATCACCTTTCCAGTAGATGGGAATGTAGGTCTCTTCACTGTGGTTTTCTTCATAGTGAAATTGATCCAAGTACTCCTGTCGAGGATCAAGATGCCAGTTTTCGGTGTGGAGTTTTCGAAGGACCGCATGGATCACAATGCCATTCACCGCAGACAGATTCCTGAAAGCTGGCGGAAGGTTGTCGATATGCCTGTATTGGAACAACTTTGGGCAGAAGCAGTAGTCCTTGATTGTGCTTTGGTGCAACACGGTTGGAAGCATAAGGTTCCTCGTCCTGAATGAGAGTAGGAATTCCTACTGTCTTCTTATGCCATAATTGTAACGCAGTCCAACCAGATGGGTGAAGGCTGAGTATGTTGAGCGAGCGGTGAAGTTTGTCAGATCGCTGAAATGAAATGACGCTGTCGAAGTCCAAAGGGTTGTCAAGTTGTATCACAGATACTTCCTCTGGACAAGCGGAACGCCCATATACTTGTTAGCAAGGAACGCAGTAAAGACACGGCAACAGATCATTCGAGCGGTACGCGTATAGAGTTGAAATAGTTCCTTAATATTCTTAACTTAAGTTAGACGATTCGGTCGTCAGACAACGGGCCGACGGCAGTTATGGCATGTGGGTAGATCTGCCTTAGCTTCAGACATATATGTGGCAGTTGCCAATATTTTCTATCCATTCATATTGGAAATGACCGAACTCATCTGACATCACAGATCAAGACCAAGTAATGAGGGCGACGCCGTGTCCACCGTAGCTGAACTGGAAGGCTGGATGAACTCCAGCGAGAATGAGCACCTTGAGTTCAAGGAAGCAAGAAGCAGTTTCCACTTTGAAGAACTGGTCAAGTATTGCGTTGCTCTCGCCAATGAAGGCGGGGGGAAAATGGTACTTGGTGTCACCGATGCACGGCCACGGCGTGTCGTTGGCAGCCAAGCATTCGCGGATCTCGAAAACACAAAGTCCAATATCTTCGAGCGACTCCACATGCGTATTGATGCAGAAGAACTGGCTCATCAAGATGGACGGGTGGTCGTTTTTCATGCGCCTTCGCATCCGCTTGGGATACCTATACAGTATCAAGGTGCATATTGGATGCGGGCTGGCGGAAGTATCGTACCGATGACACCCGATTGTCTTCGAAAGATCTTTGATGAATCAGGGCCTGACTACTCGGCTGAGATTTGTGAAGGGGCGACAATAAATGATCTAGACGAAGTAGGGATCAAGATCTTTAGAGATCGGTGGCATCGGAAGTCCGGAAACCTGAGCTTGTTGATTCTTTCTGACGATCAATTGCTTCGAGATGCCGAGCTAATAGTAGACGGAGGCATAACCTATGCGGCGCTTGTTCTACTGGGTAAACATGAAGCGCTGGGCAGGCTCTTAGGACAGGCTGAAGTCATCTTCGAGTATCGTTCTACAGATGCTTCAGGTCCAGCCAATAAACGGGAGGAATTCCGACAGGGTGCATTTCTGTTCTTCGACTCGATCTGGAATCTAATAGATCTCCGAAACGACAAACAACATTTTCAGGACGGTTTATACATATGGGACATACCAACTTTCAACGAGGTCGCAACTCGAGAAGCTATTCTGAATGCGATCAGCCACAGAGACTATCGCATGGCAGGTTCCGTGTATGTTAGGCAATATTCCCGAAAGCTTGTTATCGAGAGTCCCGGTGGTTTTCCCTCCGGTATTACTGAAGATAACATCCTTGACACACAGGCACCGAGAAACCGGCGCATTGCAGAAGTGCTTAGTAAGTGTGGTCTGGTGGAGCGTTCCGGACAGGGCATTAACAGGATGGTGGAAGAGAGTATTAAGGAAGGAAAAGCTCGACCGGACTTCAGTGGAACTGACTCGCATAACGTCCGCGTTACGTTCCACTGCGAGATTCAAGATCCGCAGTTCCTTAGGTTTCTCGAAAAGGTCGGACAGCAGACTCTTGCAAGTTTCAGTACGCACGATTTCCTGTTGTTGGACCTTGTCCATCGGGGTGGTCAGCACATACCGCCCCATTATCGATCAAGGCTTCAAAACTTGATTGACCAAAAGATCATTGAGGTTGTGGGGAGAGGAAAAGGTACTCAGTACTTGCTCTCAAGGCAATTTTACAAGTTTATCGGAAAGAGCGGAGTTTACACGCGAAGAAGGGGCTTGGACAGGGACACAAACAAGGAGCTTCTTCTTAAGCACATCAGGGAGAACCAGAAGAAAGGAAGCCAACTTCGCGATCTGGTCCAAGTTTTACCATCCCTCACAGTGCATCAGGTAAGGACGCTCTTACGTGAATTGAAGGACGAGAATCGGATTAGAATCTCGGGTCGCGGCAGAGGCGGTCGTTGGTATGCCGATGGCACGGAGCTGCCGTCAATTAGGCCACATAATGGAGAAAAACCTAATTAGAAACCTAATTGATTGTCTCAAGCTATTGTATATGAATATTTTACAAAGGCTGATTCTGCAAGATATTGCTGCCACTTTGGACCCAATTGTGAGCCTTGTAAACTGTTCCATTGAGCACGCACGCCCATGGTACGTTCGTAATCGAATCCATTCATGGCAATGTCCCGTAGTCACCGACTTTGTACCGCCTACACCCGAAAGCTGCGTGTCCTAAAAATGTCCTAAACACCGCCGTGCTTCGGTGCATAAATATGGACTTAGATGGCTCGCGAAGGGATGCTGTGCAAGCGGCTTTCTTATTGTAATAACTGATGTTAAATAGTGTCTGCGGCACAACGGACGCAAATTCGATTCCCGCCGTCTCCACAAATGAAGCCCTTGTCAAGTGAAATCTTAGCAAGGGCTTTTTTCAGACAGTGGCAAGTAGGTAGTTCCAAAAATAGTTCCGCACACAAAAAGGGCGACAGTCCCTGGGATGTTGCGCACGGGTAGATGCACATCCCTGAGGCTGTCGCTTGATTATCTGGCTCCCCCGAAGTTGGCTTTCACCGCGTCTATGGCGTCGTGGAGGCGACGACACGATAGAACCTAATGTCCTGCGCCACGGCGCCCACATCAGTGAAAGCTGTGTCGGAGGTTGATCCTTCCAAGGTTGAATAGCTGCCGAACGGCGTCGTATCGCTGTAAATGCGATAATACGGCGCGCCCGTCGAGCTCCAGTGCAGTTCGGCATCATCGCCCGCGCGATAAACCACGACGGTGGGCGGCAACTGATAGTAGCCGATAGCGCGAATCATTCGATTGCCGGGTTTGCAGTTTTCCCAGGCGTCATTTTCGTTGTACCACTGCAATTCGCATCCGTCATAGAGGAAGCTGCGGCCGCTATTGGCGCTGGTGGTGTCGCGAGCAAAAGCCTCATAGAAGAGCGTGTCCGGATTGCCGACGGCGATGAAGAAATCATCATAGAGCACGAGGGGCTCGCCGGAGACATTGCGGATGATGACATCGGCCCAGTGGGTTTGTCCCGGCGGCAATCCTCCAACGACATTGCCAATCGAACCGGTCGTATCACTGAAGAGAAGCGAGCCCGGCCATCCGCCGCTTTCATCGTAGACCTCAATGTAAAAGTGCGTGTGAGCCGAATCCGGTTTGATGCGGGAGATGGCCACTTGAGCACCGCAGAGGATGAACGGTGTGCTCGCCGGTGTGAAGCCCACGGCCCATCGAAATTCTTCCGCGCCACCCCAGTTGAAACGTTCGGCACTGCCGTCATCATAAGCAATCACCGTCCCACAGAAGGAATAGAGCTGGAAGTCATAGACGGGCGTCGTCGAGCCTTGCAGCCCCACATCCGTGGCCTTGAGGTAATATTCGTAAGTTCCCACATCGGCCAAGCTCAATGTGGCCGAATATTCGTTGGGATTGCCCGTGGCATTCATTTGGATGGAGTCATAGAGGCTTTCTCCCAAGGCTCGCCAGAAGAGATAAGTTGTTGGTGCCGGGAGCTCATCGAGGACTCCGGCCACGAAGAGCACATAGCCGGGCTGACCATCGCCTTTCGGATCATGCAAGATAACCGGTGGATTGTCTTCGTCAATGGTGAAGTTGTTATTTGAGACATCCGTGACCGTGGGCTTGGCGACGCTGCTGACACGCAGGCGGGCTTCGCTTGTGACGGGGCCGGTGACGGGCCAGGGTTCGGTACTGTCGTTCGGGGTGCCAGTGAAAAGAGTCTCCCAGCTTCCATTGGGATAATCGCGATTCAGCTCAATTTTGATATTGCCGGACATTCCCCCCGAAGTCCAAGTAATATTCCCCGGTTCTCCCACAAACCACAGCTCCCCCCCGTTTGGCGAGGTTACCGTAATCACTGCTTGGTCTGTAATCGTGAAATTCCCGTTGGATGTATCTCCTACACTGGGATAAGAATCGCTGATCACGCGAATGCGGGCATTCGTGGTCGTCGGCAGGGTCACCTGCCAGGGATGCACTCCATCATTCAGGGTATTCGAGACAATATTCTGCCATGGCCCGCTCGGATAGCCGAAATTAATGGTGATGCTGACCGTGCCAGAGACATTTACACTTTGCCATGTGACATTTTCCGTGTCGTTAACATGCCAAATTTCGCCACCGTCGGGAGCTGCGACTGCAATGTAGCGACTAAGAATGGTGAAATTGGCATCGGAAGAGTCCCTGGCCGAAGGATTGCTGACACTGACTACCCGAATACGCGCAGTGCTCGTTGTGGGCTCAGTCACCGTCCATTGCTGGCTGCCGTCATTCGGAGTATTCGTGAATAGCGATTCCCAAGCTCCCGAGGGGTCATTGCGGTTGATGGAGATGTCCACATTGCCCGTGACACACCCGGATGTCCAATAGAGCCATCGGGATTCACTCACGTACCAAGTCTCGGTACCATTCGGTGAAAGAACCTGAATGTAGGGATTCGCAATCGTGAAATTGGCATCCGAAGTGTCGCCTTGCGTTGGCTGCGAATCGCTGATAATCCGAATGCGCGCATTCGTCGTTGTCGGCCCTGTGACCACCCACGATTCGCTCCCGTCATTCGCCGTTCCTGATAGCAGCGTCTCCCACCCGCCGGAAGGATAGTCGCGGTTGAGTGAAAGGGTTACAGTGCCAGTGAAATCCACCGCGCTCCATCTGATAGATTGCTGCGAGCCCTCACACCAGGTTTGACCACCATTTGGACTACTGACAGTGATCGAGGCGATTCTCACCAGCCAGATATCCGCATTCGGGAATTCACCAGTGAACCCCCCCAAGATGCAGCCGCCATCTGAGGTGGGATATACGGAATAACACCACTCTGTTTCGTTTCCTCCGATGGCGCGATCCCAAACACGAGTGCCGTTGGCGTCCGTCTTTACCAGCCAGAAATCGTGACCATTTGCACCGTCGGAGTTTTCAACTCCCGCCAAAAGATAACCGCCGTCCAATGTCTGCTGGACAGAGTAGCACCAATCTTGACCGCCACCCCCGAAAACACTGCTCCAGAGGCTGTCGCCATTCATGTTTGTTTTTACCAGCCAAAAATCGCCTGAACCTGCATCGAAGGACCAGGTGAATCCTGCAAGGACATAGCCACCATCCGAAGTCTGCTGAGCCGACCAGCACTCATCCCAATCACTTCCCCCGTATGTGCGGCTCCAGAGACTATCGCCAAGGCTATCCGTCTTAACCAGCCAATAATCCCAATCGCCTGCGCCGAACGAGAGGGTGCGCCCCGCCAGCATGTATCCACCGTCGGAAGTCTGTTGAACGGCGTTGCATCCATCGACGTCGTATCCTCCGAAAGTTCGGCTCCAGAGGCTATCGCCATTTGCATCTGTTTTCACCAGCCAGAAGTCACAACTCGCCGCCCCGAAAGATTCGGTTTCTCCGGCCAAGATGTATCCGCCGTCGGAAGTCTGTTGAACGGCGTTGCACGCATCCCGATTGCTTCCTCCGTAAGTCCGGCTCCAGAGGCTGTCACCGTCAGCATCCATCTTCATCAGCCAGAAGTCATCTCCCATGCTGCCCCCCAGAATGTAGCCTCCATCTGCAGTCTGCTCAACAGAGACACCCTCTCCTGCAAAGCTGCGGCTCCAGAGGCTGTCCCCATTGGCGCCAGTCTTGAGCAAGTCGTAAGCTCCCCAGGTAGCCAGGACATAGCCACCGTCCAACGTTTGTCGAACGCACGTACACCAGTCCCGAGAAGGGCCTCCATAGGTTCTGGTCCAGAGGGTAGCAGGCCCTTCGGCAAATACCGCAATCGGAACGCAGAGTGCGAGCAGGACAAGACCAACCCTTTTCATCTCCCCAACCTCCAAATCTCGTTTGACAAGGTTAGTACACGAGCTCGTTAGGCTTCCAGGCCTCCTCCCAAGCATTTCGCAAAGCGACTTCTTCGAGTCGCCGGGAGCTTATGCCTCTATGATAACTTTTCCTTATGGCGAGGTAGATGCGCGGATTTGATAGAACTTGACGGTACCATCGGTGATGGCATTCAAATCAAGAAAGCTTGTATCCGAACTTGAGCCCTCGAGAGTCGAGAAGACCCCAAAGGGCGTCAGGTCGCTGTAGATGCGATAGTAAGGCGTCCCCATGGAATTCCAGTACAATCGGGCATCATTGCCCGACCGAGTGATGACCAAGTTGAAGATGATATTCCACCAGGCTGCATAGCAATCACCCGGGCGCGGCGGCGCGACTTCATTGCGCAAGTCCACCCACACGGCATAGAAACCATCACTGCGGAAAGTCGTCCCGCAATAGTCCCCGAGAAAGTCCGCACCGGTCGGATCCGACGCCGTATCAGCCACAGCGAAATTGGGCCACCAAGTCGCCCCGCCATCCTTGGATACCGTTGCATAAGTCTTGTACCTGCAGCCGGCCGCGTCTTCCCGCCGGTCAAGCCACGAGATCCCGATATCGCCGGTTGTCGGATGCACAGACAGCCATTGCCACCACTGCCAACGACCCGTGACATCATCATCCACTCGCGACGCGGCCGACCATGAGGTTCCGCCATTCGTGGAGCGGCTGAAGTAGATGTCCGGATTCCCATTTCGAGCGTCAGCCCAACAAACATAGAGCCACCCTCGACGCGGCCCGGTCGAGATGTCGCAACCGATCACCGGATACGACGGAGTGCGAAAGCTTCCACAGGGATTTGTGGGAAAATAGTCATCGAAATCGGACACGGTAATGTCGGTTCCCCATGTGAGACCGGCATCTGTGGAGCGGTCGAATTTGATGGTGGCATCCGAGTAGTCAAACCACACGGCATAGACTTGCCCAGTTGGCCCAACAGTCGGGCAAGAGAATTGACAACTCGAAGAGGTCGAGATGCGCAGAGGGGCCGAAAATGAGGCGCCACCATTTGTCGAGCGCGAGAAATAGATGGGAGAACCCCAGGTGACAAGGAATCTCGTCCAGGTGACATAGTAGTTATTCAGATAGGGTGAACCGGGGCTATAATCACAGGCGGCATAGGGCTTATCTTCGAAGTCGGAGTCGCCGCCACCCGTATGTGCAGCAACCGCGACCGGACTTAGCCATGTGCTGCCGTTGTTCGTGGAGACTTGCACATAAAGGCCATTATCCGGCGTCGTGCGATCGAAGGCTATGTAAGCGACATACATGCGTCCACTGTCATCCACAGCAGGAACCGGATCACCCGCCGCCTCGAAAACGCCGACAGGGCCGCGTGTCACCAGTGCATCGGCCCAACTTGCTCCTCCATCCGTCGTGCGATAGAAACCTCCTGAGGCATCTCCATTTCGGTAGTCATTGGCGCCAGCCAGAACAATGTCGGTATTGACCGGATTGGCGGCACCGGGAGTTTCGTTTTGAGCATAGCCGATGGGATCCTGGTTGCACCGCCGATTGGGACCGACATCATCCAAGGAATTCGCACTCGGATGCCCTGTTTCAGGTACATAGAGAACAACCCCCGATACGGGCACGCCCCCACGCTCTTCGAGAGCCAAACCCTTGGCAGTCATTCTGAAATGCGCTTGGATTCTCTGTTCTTTGACGGATCCGCCGGTGTCTGCCATGACAGCACCCATGAGCGCAAAACACATCCCCACGAAAAGAAACCGTATTCCAAATCGTCGCATGGTACATCTCCTTTTCCAAAACTGTTGACGCACTCAAAAGCGCCCGAAAAACTCGTTAAGGCTGCGTGGCGGAAAGAACGCGATAGAATTTGAGCGAAGCTTCGGTTACCGCGTCCACATCCACGAAAGTCGTGTTGGAGGTGGAACCTTCTGAAGTCCCATAGCTGCCAAAGGGTGTCGTGTCGCTGTAAATGCGATAATAAGGCGCGCCGGTCGAAGTCCAGTGCAATTCCGCATCATCGCCCGCCCGATAGACCACAACCGTGGGCGGCGTTTGATAATAGCCCACCGCCCGCACAATCCGATCGCCAGGCTTGCAGTTGTCGCACGCGTCATTTTCGTTGTACCATTGCAAGGCGCACCCGTCATAGAGAAAACTGCGTCCGCTGTTCGGAGTCGTCGTGTCGCGCGAAAAGGCTTCGTAAAAAAGCGTGTCCGGGTTGCCGACGGCAATGAAGAAATCACTATAGAGCACCAGAGGTTCCCCGCTGCCGTCGCGAATGACGACATCGGCCCAATGAGTCTGTCCCGGCGGCAAACCACCCACCACATTCCCAATCGAACCGGTCGTATCGCGGAAGAGCAGTGTGCTCGGGAAACCCGCGCTCTCGCTATAGACCTCGACGAAAATGCGACTGTGCGCCGAATCCGGACTGATGCGCGATACGCTGAACTTCGCGCCGCACAAAATGAACGGCGTACCGGCTGGTGTGAACCGCACCGCCCAGCGAAACTCCTCTGCCCCCGCCCAGCTGTAACGCTCCGCGCTGCCATCATCATACGAAATCGTCGTCCCGCAGAACGGATAAAGCTGAAAATCATAGATGCCCGTCGTCGAAACCTGCTGACCAACATCCCGAGCCTTGATGTAATAGTCATAGGAGCCCGCGTCCGCCAGACTGAGCGTGGCCTCATATTCATCGGGATTGCCGTTGGCGTCCATATCCGTCGAATCGAAAGCGCCGCCGCCTGAAATCCTCCAGAATAAGCGCACCACATCCACCGCAATCTCATCCGAGACTCCCGCCACAAACAACACATAACCGGGAGCGCCATCATCCTTCGGATCATGCCAGATGACAGGCGGATTGTCCTGGCTGATAGCGAAGTTGGCATCCGAAATGTCCGAAACGGCGGGCTGAGCCACGCTGCTTACGCGCACCCGCGCGGCATCGGTGACCGGGCCGGTGACCGGCCACGGTTCGCTTTCGTCATTGGTCGTACTCGCGAAAAGCGTTTCCCAACCTCCCGAAGGATAGCTGCGGTTCAACTCAATCTTCACATTGCCTGAAACACCCCCCGACATCCAGGTAATATTCTCGGTATCATCAATCAGCCAAGTCTCACCTCCGTTGGGCGATGTGACCGTGATGATGGCTTGATCAGTGATTGTGAAATTACTGCTGGATGTATCGCCTATGGTTGAGTATGTGTCACTGATGATCCGGATGCGCGCGGTAGTTGTAGTCGGCAGAACGACCTGCCACGGATGAATCCCATCGTTCTGAGTATTCGTGACGATATTCTGCCACGGCCCTCCCGGATAGCTATAGTTAATGGCGATACTAACGGTACCGGGAACATTGAGACTTTCCCAAGTGATGTTCTCCGTGTCGCTCACATACCAGGTTTCGCCGCCGTTCGGTGCCGTGAGGTGCACATAGCGAGCGAGAATGGTAAAGTTGCCATTCGATGAATCTCTGACCGACGGACTACTAACACTGACAACGCGAATGCGAGCCGTGCTTGTCGTCGGTTCGGTCACCGTCCACTGCTGGTTGCCGTCATTGGCGGTATTCGTGAAGAGCGCCTCCCACGCCCCTGCCGGGAAGCCGCGATTAATGCTAATATCCACATTGCCTGTCAAGCCGCCCGATGTCCAATAGAGCCAATGAGACTCACTGACATACCAGGATTCTCCGCCATTGGGTGAAGTAACCGTGAGGAACGGATTGGCAATCGCGAAATTGGCGTCGGAAGTGTCGCCTTGGGTGGGCTGAGAATCACTGATAATCCGAATGCGCGCGTTCGAAGTCGTCACTCCAGTAACCGTCCAAGCCTGAATCCCATCGTTGGCCGTGCCCGCATAAAGAGTCTCCCATCCACCGGCGGGATAGTTCCTATTCAGACTGATGGTCAGCGTCCCGGATACTCCACTGTTCCAAGTGATATCCTTGGATTCGCCGACATACCAGGTTTCGCCTCCATTCGGAGCATAAACAGCCACGAGTTTTTCGACTTTGATTGTCAGCGTATAGGTTTGAACATCATTCGTGGAGCCCGACGCCGCACGGGCATAGAAAGTTCCGGATGAAGGAAGGACATAATTCGTGATGGTTTCGGCTTGTCCGGCGGGATGCGAAGTGGATGATGTCAATAGAGTCGTCCCGTTGGTGCCGTAGAGATAAAGATCAAGATTATTGATTGTGAGAGAGTTGATTTCGGTTCCAGTGTCGCAGTTTCCTACCTGAGGACCAGATTGGTAGGTCCATCCCGTTGGCGTCAGGGTGATGGAAACCATACGATTGGAGACAACCGTGAACTTATAATAGTCCGACTCGTTGTTGTCGTCCATACAGACTTCATCGAGCAAGTAGGTGCCTTCGACCGAGCCCAGATTGGTCGCGACGGTGTAGGTCTCGTTATCTTCATTGGTGTCGCCATAGTGGCGCTGCCCACCTCGTTGGTCATCATGCTGAGGTCCGTCGAAAGTGGTACTCAGATAGGGTTCCATGAGTTTTGTCCCATTGGCAGGGCAAACATGGGCCAATCCGATTCCATGGCCGTGTTCATGCATCACCACATTGCGGAAGAACCGGTAATCATTCGAGGGGCTCCCCCAGTACTCAGAAGCATCAAAGACGATGTCGGCGCCATTGGGATAGGAGCTGTAAGCGAGAATCCCCGAACCGCCATCAATATTATGGGAGGCCATGCGCACATCGCCACGGACACCGATGACACCCGGGGAGTTGAATAGCGACGCTCCGTCGTCATTGTCATGTTCGTAGGTAATTCCGGTCAGCTCAGACCATCGAGCAAAACTCTGCGCGAACTTGGACTGCCAAAGTGCCGTGCTCCCAAATTGAGAATCCAAAGTCGCCCAAAGAATATTGGCCGAACCAGGTTCCCCTGCACCTCCGGGCACCCAGACACCATCAGGAACATAACTATAGGTCAGCGTAATTGGGTCGCCTTGACCGCCGGTGCCTCCATGAGCCGTTGAACTCCATCGTGTGCCAAGTTGATAGTCGAGATGCCCCCCATAGAGAATCTCTTCCAGCCTTTGAACGACTTCAATCGGCGTGCCGGGAGCCACACAAAACGCCAAAGGAGGGCGCTCTTCCGGCGGCACAGACAGGAGTCTCAGCGCCATCTGCCGATAAAAAGGGCTCAGACCACTAAGGTCCACTTCGCACCAATCCGTGCACGGGACGCCAAATTGGCAGAGAATATCTTCCATGCCAGAGCTATTATGCGAGGCTAACGGCGCGGAGCTACTTTCTCCCAACCAAAGTCCCATCGTGGCTATCATGGCCAAAACAAAAAAGCATTTCCAATTCATAATGACCCACCTCAGTCCTTGAGATATTCAAAAATTCGCCACACAAACACAAATTTGCGCATTTTCACATTTCTATCACTTGATACAGATGACCCGTTGCCTCCGCAAAATCATGGATTTCGCTACTTTCACACACCTCACTGGTACCTATTTCATTGTTTCTGTTGAAACTGTCTAAGTAGAAATACTAACTTCAAATATACGAAAATCTTGCCACCGAATCAAGGTTTTTGTTCAGGAGCTTGAAGATTTCTTCGCTATGGCAGGGACACAACCGCTGCGCCGACCAAGTCGCCGGTCTTTATTCGCAGGAGGGCTTCGTTGGTCTCGGCGAGAGAAAAGAGTTCGACATCAGGACGGAGAGAAATCCGCGCCGCGATGTCGAGCAGCTCGCGAACATCGGCGCGTGTGGAATTTGCGGTGGAAAGAAGCTTGCGCTCGCCATAAATCAATTCGTAATCCATGGCGGGAATCGCGCTCATGTGGATACCAGCACAAGAGACCGTACCCTCTTTTCGCAGCGCTTTCAGTGCGGTGATAACTGTCTGGCCTGCCGGAGCGAAATTGACAACGCTGTCCAATTTCATTGGAAGTTCATCTTCGGCACTGCCAGCCCAAACCGCGCCAAGCCGCCGGGCGTGCTCTTGATGCCGGGGATTTCGAGATATGACAAAAACCTCGGCTCCCAAAGCGCGCGCAACTTGGAGCGTAATATGCGCCGAGGCACCGAATCCAATCAAGCCAACCTTACCTCCTTTGGGAACATTCGCCAATTTCAAGGCACGATAGCCAATTACTCCAGCACATAGCAGCGGAGCGGCGTAGATATCGTCAAAGCCTTCGGGCAACCGATGCACGAAATCACTGCGAACGACCGAGTAGTCAGCGAAACCGCCGTCAAAATGCTGTCCAGTGAATGTAGCGCTCTCACAGAGATTCTCATTTTCATGCTGGCAAAAAAAGCACTGACCGCAAGTCCCGCCTAACCACGGAACTCCGACACGCTCGCCAAGCTTCCACCCAGCAACGCCTTCGCCAAGTTTGTCAACAACGCCGACGATTTGGTGCCCGGGCGTGATTGGAAGTTTCGGCGTCGCGATTTCCCCTTCGACGAGATGCAAATCCGTTCGACAGACTCCGCATGCGCGGATGCGAATCCGTATCTGTCCTACCTCCGGCTCAGGAATAGGGATTTCTTCGAGTTCAAGCGGGCGTTGCTCAATCGGCCTCGGTTTTTTCAATCGCTGGGCACGCATTGTCAATCTGCCAAACGCTCGCGGATGATTTGAGGAAGCTGCGCAGTATTCACTCGAATTTGCTCCAGCGAATCTCGATCACGAAGCGTCACGGTTTGATCTTCCAAAGTCTGATAATCTACGGTGATTCCCCACGGCGTGCCGATTTCGTCCATGCGCCGATAGCGTCGCCCAATAGAGCCTTGGTGGTCAATGAACACCGAGCAAACGGGTCGCAGGTCTTGCGCAATGCGGTCAGCCACATCGAGAAGACCATCCCGCTTAACCAATGAAAAGACTCCCACTTTGATCGGCGCAATCTTCGGATTCAATCGCAGCACGGTTCGCAATTCTCCCTCTTGAGTATCCTCCGCATAGGCATCGAGAAGAACGACTAACAAAGTTCGATTGAGTCCTGCCGAGGTCTCAATGATATGGGGCACGAATCGCTCGCGGGTCTCTTCGACGAAATAGGTGAGATCTTTGCCTGAATATTCGGCGTGGCGTCGCAGGTCGAAATCGGTGCGGTTGTGAATGCCTTCAAGCTCCTGCCACCCGAATGGAAATTCGTATTCGATGTCGTAGGCCGCTTTGGCATAATGCGCCAACTCTTTTGGGGTGTGTTGATGCAGCCGCAGTTTCTCTTTACGGATGCCCAATTTGGCGTAAAACTCAAAGCGCTCGTCGCGCCATTTTTCGAGCCACGGATCGCCATCGTCCGGGCGCACGAAGAATTGCATTTCCATCTGCTCGAACTCGCGCGTCCGAAAGATGAAATTCCCCGGAGTGATTTCGTTGCGGAACGCTTTTCCGACCTGAGCGACGCCGAACGGAATTTTGAGGCGAGCCGTATTCATGATATTCAGATAATTGACATAGATGCCTTGCGCGGTTTCAGGGCGCAGGTAGATGACACTGGCTGCTTCCTCCACCGGACCCATGAATGTTTTGAACATCAAATTGAAAAGCCGCGGCGCGGTCAATGCGCCGTGAGTGCCGCAGTTGGGACAGACGGCATCTCCCCAACGAATCACTCGCAGAGCCGCCACATCGGCTTCCGAGCCTTCGGGAATATCGGCATCCGCCAGAGCGTCAAGTTTCTTCTTGGCTCGCCACTGCCCGATGAGGTCCTGCGCTTTGAAGCGCGTTTTGCACTGGCGACAATCCACCAGCGGATCCACAAAGCCTTCCACATGTCCGGACGCTTCCCAGACGCGCGGGTGCATCAAAATAGCGGCGTCAATGCCCACGATGTTGTCGTGAAGCTGGGTCATTTCGCGCCACCAGAAATTCTGCAAATTGTTTTTGAGTTCAATGCCGAGCGGGCCGTAGTCCCAGCACGAGCCCAGCCCGCCGTAAATCTCGGATGATTGAAAGACAAATCCGCGCCGCTTGCAGAGCGACACGACCTTGTCCATAAGATTCTCTTTCGCCATAAAGTTCTTCTGCGCTTTTTTGCCTATATTCACTCAAATGTTTTTTTCACGATGCCTTTTCTTCCCAGTCCAACGCCGACAGCGACCTCAGGCGTGCCCTCACGGGAAGATGAAAGCCAAGATATTTCCCAAGAAAATTCTGCAGCTCGTGGCACCCACTGTCGGGAAGGGACAATTTCGCTGCGATAGCCATCGGATGGTTTGCCACGAAAGCGAGGGCCGCAAAAGTTTCTGCAGATAGCGTGCCATTTGTCTCTGTTTTCTCGCGCGCGCACTCGGGTCCGACAAAAGCGCCGTTCTCGAATCGAAATCCGACCCGCCCCAGAAAAGGCGGCTGAAGCTCCTTGCCGCAGTGGAAACAGCGACTGAGCGACAGCGCAAAACCAAGCGCTGCGAAGAGTCCAAGCTGGAATTTCCACAGGAGCGGCAGCGAATTCGCCGGCGCATCATCGAGCGCTTTCAAGGACTCATCGAGCATGTCGTAGATGTCGGGATGCGGGTCTCCATCTTTCAGCGTCAAATAGCATAGCTCGGATAGCGCTGAGGCGACAGTCAAGTGAGGCAATTTCTTTCGCAATCCCGCATGAGAATCGAGAAGGCTTACCTCTTTGAGGAGTTGGATGTCGCGCGTCGCCTTCTGATAATAGAGAAACGCACAGCGCGAAAAGGGTTCCAACGCCGCGCCGACTCGTCCTCTTTTTGAACGCGCCCCTTTGGCGATAATGCCCACTCTGCCCAAGTCACGGGTGAAAACCGTCACGATACGCGAGGTTTCGCCGTGTCTGAGGCTATGCAGGACAATCCCTTCTGCGCGAACAAGCTGCGACATTGCATTTCACCTTTGAAGGTGCCGTCCAATGCCATCGGCAAGCATTACCCATTCGGCAGGCGACAGCTCTTCGGGCCGACGACTGAAATCCAAAGGCACCTCTTGCCAAAAAGGATGAACACCCGCAAGACTTGCCAAAGTGGAGCGCAACATTTTCCGGCGCCGATGAAAACACCAGCGAACAATTCGCTCGAGGACTTGCCAATTCTGCGGATAGACTGGGAGTTGACGATAAGGGAAGAACCTCAGCACTTCGCCATCAACTTTCGGCTTCGGTGAAAAGCAGCCAGCCGGAACTGCAAGAACGGATTCCACTTTTGCCTCAAGTTGACAGAAAATGCTCAAGATTCCATAGGTCTTGTTGCCCTCGGAGGCGATAACGCGCTGCGCCACTTCGTGCTGCATCATCAGGACCGCGCGCTCAATCCATGATACCTTTTCATCTTCGCGTGCCAATCGCGCATGGCGGAAGAGCTTGAAGAGAATCTCCGACACGAGATGATACGGCAAATTCCCGATGAGCTTTGCGGGGCCTTGTGGAATAAGCTGCGCAAGATCAATCTCAAGAAAGTCCGCGTGCTGAATTTCCACATTGGCGCACTTCGATAGCGATTGCTGCAGCTTCGGCAACAGCCGCTGATCAATTTCAACCGCCAAGACGCATGCAGACGAAGCAGCCAAGTGGCGTGTTAGGACTCCTCGCCCCGGGCCGATCTCGACAATTATGTCACCCGACGAAATCTCCAGCGCCTCCACAATCCGCCGCGCCGCATTGTCGTCAGTCAAAAAGCATTGACCGAGGCTCTTCTTCGGCGTCAGCAAGCTATTTGGCCTTTGCTTTCTTGCGCCTATCATCACCGAGCGATGCTGCACCGCACATCCTTTCGCATTGCTCATAATCTACCAAAAACCTGACCCAGATGCAAGAATCGAGAGCGGCGAACACGAAAAGGCCTCGGTTGGAGCCGAGGCGCTTTTGCGGATACTATCAACAAACTATGAAGCCATCTCTCAATTGATACTCTGAGTTTGACCCTCCCTATCCCCCCACCACTGTCCAAAACGAGGGGCGCATTCCAAGAAAAAGCTGCGCTGTCTTTCCCGCGAAAGCGGGAATCCATTTTATTCTGATTCAAGCGATAAATCCCTCCAATCAGGATTTATTGTCTCAATCAATTCGATTTTCCATTTCCTATACCACTTCTTTGATTGCTTCTCGCGGACGATGGCAGCATTCACATCATTGGTTTGCTCGAAGTATACTAAGTTGTGGACATTGTATTTCTTGGTGAATCCGTCCAACAGGTCGTGTTTATGTTCTAATACCCGCCGGTTCAGATCATTGGTCATGCCTATATAGAGGGTGCCATTCTTTTTAGACGCCATGATGTAGACGAAGTAGGTTTTCATAGAATTAACGCGTTGTGTGGATTCCCGCTTTCGCGGGAATGACAACGCCGCTTGCACGGGAATGACAACGACACTTAGGGTGGAATGACAACACCGCTTGCGCGGGAATGACAACGCTGCTTGCGCGGGAACGACAACGACACTTAGGGTGGAATGACAACGCCGCTTGCGCGGGAATGACAACGACACTTAGGGTGGAACGACAACGCCGCTTGCGCGGGAATGACAACGACACTTAGGGTGGAACGACAACGCCGCTTGCGCGGGAATGACAACGACACTTGGGGTGGAATGACAACGCCGCTTGCGCGGGAATGACAACGACACTTAGGGTGGAATGACAACACCGCTTGCGCGGGAATGACAACGCTGCTTGCGCGGGAACGACAACGCGCTCCCTGTCATTCCCGCGAAAGCGGGAATCCAGTTCTTTCGTACTAAATGGATTCTAATCCTTATCTTTCAGTGCATTGACTATTTCCTTCTGGATTCGTTATCGGCCATATTCTGACCTAAAAGAAATAATCCACCTGCACACGGAAGCTCAATTTGGTAGATTGCACATTGTCGCCGCCGAAGTTCACGCCGGGTTGTGGGTCCGGATACTCGTTACTCTTGCGCGCCTGAACGAAAGTCTTGGGATAGCTGTTTTCGCCCGTGAGTTTGAAACGGACGGAGAGGTGATTTGACACTCGGTTCGAGATGGAAAACCACCAACGCATCGCTTTTCCATCGAGAACCACAAAGTCCGTGTCCTCGAAATTCCAGAAGAAGCCGTCGTAGAAATACCACGAGGTTCGCAATTTCAAGCGCGGAGAAAAGTAGTGGGTGAGCTGAAGTCCGATCGCCTCGGAGGGAGAAATCGCTTGACCGTCCACCGGGTGCTGGCCGGTCGGGAGTGCTTCATCAAGCAAGCGAGGTCGAGGCGCGAAGCGGGTGTAGTCATGTCCGTAGATGAGGTCAAAGGCGTCAAATCGTGACAATTGCAGGCTTGCCATTAGACGATTTTCGTAAGTCTGAAACGCGGTCGGCGATTTCCAATAGAAGGCGCTGCGACCTTGCAGCTTTTGCCGAACCCGAAGAATCACAGGCCAAATCGGCCGATAGGTGATCTTCGCCACCCAGCGATAGTAATCCGCGGCATCTCCTTTGCGCTGCCAATTGTCAATTTCGCCGACGAACAGGAGCGGCCGCGAAATCTGATAGCGCGTTTCCAAATAAATGCCTTCTTCCGATTGCGGACAGGGCGAATTGCGCTCAAGCTGGGCAAACACCGGGTCGCTCAGATAGAATTCATCTTCGTAGGTCGTTCCTTTAAAGCGGTGATAGTTGGAGAAGCCGCGATTGTAGGGATTGTCGTAGTCAATATCGTAGTTGCGGTAAACCGCCAAGACATTCAAGCTATTCCACTGCGAGCAAACCAGAGCCACCATACCCTTCGGGTCATCGCCTAATTTGAAGAAGGAGCCGTTCTTCTCGAGCTCGCCATATTCGACCTGAAATGAGGTGTTGCCGACCACCGTGCCGAGTTCAAATCCATAGACGCGTCGCGCTCCTTGAGCTTTGCTCCAAAGCGGCGAAGTGGCAGTCGAGCGATACGCCTGCAAAATTTCGCTGTTCATGGGCGTGTCTGCGATTTCATCCAGTTCTTGCGGATCGTTCACGGGATAAATCTCCACGAGCGCACTGTCTCCGCTGCGGGTCAGGGCGGCAAATTCGTAGGGCCGACCGAAATCGGGCTTGATGGGTTTATCATAGAGGAATTCGGTGAAAGTCAGCCCGGCATAGCTCCCCGGCCACGGACGAAACTGGATGTTCCCGCCATAGCCTATTTCCGCGACCGCGTTCAGCATGCTTTGCTTGCCCTCAAAAGCGGGCACGGTCACCGTGTCACCATTGGCAAGTTTCTGCTCGGTCGGGTAGATGTCATAGTCAAGCCGCGGCGAAAGGATTATCAGGCGATTCAGTGAACCGTCCGGATTCAGAATCGCATCCTTCTCGCCATAAGCCCAGAACCCGACGCCATGGAATTTCCCACAGGTTGCTTCGGCGGCAGAGCCGCACAAAGCATACTCGTGTCCGCGCGAGAGATCCGGAGCGATTCCCGTGATGCGCTTATCGAAACCAAAGCCCGTGTAACGCGGATTGAAATAGTCGCTGTTTTCCAGAATGACGCCTTGCCCCAGGGAGATTTGGTAGTTTCCGATGTAGAAACGATCCAGTCGCACGGGGCCAAGTGGCTGCTTCTCCACGCCGCCGAACCATTTCATCTTGGGAATGCGAACATCTCCTGAATTCAGATACCGTGTCGGTTCGCCAAGACTCCGATGGAAGAGAAGCCCGCCCTTGAATCGTTGATTGTAGGTGAGCCTCAGCTTATGAGAAACATCGGGATTTGGATTGACAATCGCCTCGGTTGGGATCGCCAGCTCTTCATCGTAGAAGTAGGGCGTGTTGTAGCTTCGGAATGAATAGTAACCGTGGAGCTGTTTCAGCCGATAGGTCTCCTCGTAGCCGACATAGTTGCGAGCGTTCCTGTAGCCCCAACTTGATAAGCCCGGCACGGCCGCCAGATCCCTGCGCCCTTGCAGCGGTCCGATGCGCTGAATGTGATTGTAGATGGAGACCGCATCCACCGGCGAGACATTCTGCAAATCCATCAGCTCGTCCAGCGTGGCCGTGTTGATATTCATTGGCTCAGCCAGACGGTCTATCCATTCGTCAATCAGACCGACATTTGCACCTTCCTCGGTTCCCAGAGCCTCGATGCGATAATAGGCGTCGTCAATGCGCTCCTGGCGTTCGTCCGCTTCATCGGGCGGATTGACTCGCACCAGCGGTTTGATTTTCAGGAGCGTCGCTTGGTCAATTTCGGGCAAGGCGCGCAATTCATAGATACTGCGTATCGAGCCGTCGTAGGTCAGAAGGTCGTAGATCGCGCGTGCCTGCTCTTCGGTGATGGGCAGGGATTTTATCTGCTCAAAAGTGGCGCGATTCAGGTCGAACAGCTCCGCTCCGCAGAGCATCATTGTCCAGAGAAGGAGCGCCATAAAAAGAAGTCGTTCTGGTCTAATCCGGTGTTTCACTTGCCTCTCCAAACATCCGATTGGAGCGTCATCACTTGCTTGCGGGAAGCATATCCACTCAGAAGCCCCACGGCTGCAAAGATAGGAAAACCTATCTGGGCACAACGATCTGCAAATGCCATATTCGAAACGCTTAGTATTCGATCTTGAAATCGTCGCGGCGATTCTTGGCCCACGCCGCTTCATCATGGCCAGGATCAATCGGCCGCTCCTCACCGTAGCTGGCCGTCGAAAGTCGTGCAGCGTCAATGCCCAGGCCGATGAGGTATTTCTGAACCGATGTCGCGCGGCGCTCGCCCAAGGCTAAGTTGTATTCGTTCGAACCGCGCTCGTCGCAGTTCCCCTCGATTCGGATTTTCCATTGCGGATATTTCTGGAAGAGCTTGGCATTGCTATCGAGCGCGTCTAGAGCATCCTTACGCAAGTCGGACTTATCATAGTCAAAGTAGATACTCTGAACAAGCTTCAAATCCGCCGTCATCTGTTCCTGATACTGCCTCAGTGCCTGACCACTGGTATCCGGCGGCGGTGGCGACGGTGGGGGTGGCGATGGTGTGGGTGGCGGCGGTGGGGGTGGCGGCGGGGGGAGTTCCAGCTGGACCGTCGGCTTGGGCGCTCTCGTAACCGGCTTCACTTTCTCAAGAGATTGTTCAATTTGAAAACCAATTCCCACCTGATGAGTTGGCGACAGAACGGGATGATAGACGAACGCATAATCAACGATGAGCTCACGCCAATGCAATCCGAAGCCGGCGCTGAACCCATTCGGATTCGTGAAAATGCCGAATCTCAGATCCAGAGGAGTAACGATATTGGCATTCAGACCTCCTTTGAGCTGCGTCTCTCCGCTCAAAACGCGTTCAATGTCAAATGAGGTCTCGACGCCGTGATAGGGAAAGTAGAGCAGCCCGCCGGAGAACATCTGCGGCAAATCCCGCTTCGCAAAGGAAGCCGTCCCGAGCTGTGGATGGTTGATGTTGTGCATCACACCTCCCAACCGCAATCGGTCCCAAACCTGAGCGGATGCTCCGATGTCGAGGCCAAAGGTTGCCGCACTGCCGAGGTCAACTTCTCCCGATGCGCCGGTGATGGAACTCGCAAGTGACCAGGTGATGAGCTTGAGACTGTAGCCGATAGCCAAAGCTGTGTGAATATCCTTTTGCAGCAGAAGGCCATGCGAGAGCGCAAGCTCGCCTTCGGTCGAAAGCGAAGTGCCGCCGGAGCGCGTGCCGAGTGTCTGATAGGAAATCGCGGCACTGCCTGCGTTTCGAGGGAGCTCGGTTGCTATTGCCCCAGCCACATGCGTGAGAAACGGGATGCCCCAAGGCTGATGATAGACAAAGGCGCCTTGAGTGCCTTTTGTAAATGCCAAACCCGCCGGATTCCAGAAGCAGGCCGCCGGCCCTTTGGCAACCGCCGTGTATGCGCCACCGACTGCCGTGGCCGCAGGCACCGGTGGCAAAGGATTCGATATCATCTGCCCCATCGCTGGAGCAAAGATTAGGAGAGTCGCGGAAATCGTGATAAGCGCTTTCAACAGAAAAATCCTCGGAATATGCAAATAGACGGAGAATCTCAGAACAGAGTTTTGCTTACTTCAGTCTCGTCCCGACCACCACCGGTTTCACTGCGGATGTTCTCTTGCCTGTGTGTTCGGATTCGAGGTGCACAATATAGGTTCCGAGCGGGACGAGCTCCCGCAGTTCATTGCGACCATCCCATGAGATGGTAAAGGGGCCCGCGGACATCTTGTTCACCAGTGTGGTGACAAGTTGCCCGCGCAGATTGAAGATTCGGAGTCTCACTTGGGCTCCCGCGGGTGCGTTGTAAGAAATTTTAATCTCCTGCCCCATATCAGGCGCAAAAGGTTTGGCTGCGATCTCAAGCATTGCCTCCGAAGAAGGAAGACCAAGCGGCTGGTCGGTGCTAAAATCCTCGGCATAACCCCCCAGCATCTGAAAGTCGCCCAGATACTGGGAGCTCACCCCTGCAACGGAGCAGGTGATGCCCACGAGGTCGCGCATCGCATAGGTGACGCCATCCAGGACAACCGCATGGAGATTCATATCATCCCAGACTCGAATCGTCAGATTTCCTGAGCCGTCGTCAATGTAAATGTTCGTGCCGCCGCCGATATTCTCATCCACGCGGAGAATGGTGCCGGCTACTTCGCACCATGTGCCTGACCCCAGCACACTGGGCGACGAAGTGCGAAGCAAGCTTTGTTGTATGGGCCGATTGCCGGTCTCGAATGTGATTGGCTCCGGCAGCGGCATATCTTCGGAAAGAAGTCTTATCGCCCCTTCGCTCGTAAATCCGCCCATTTGCAGCGAGCCGTCATATTCGCTCACCTTGCCCGTGATTTCGATGAGATTGCCGCGCTGGATAAGTGGGAAATTTCCCGCGGGCCCTGACTCCGAGAGATTGAGGCCTCGTCCGCTGCCGTCCTGAATGTAGGCCGAGATACGCCGCGAACCGCCGGTTGTCGTGACATCCTGCACGAAACTGACGACGCCACGCACGGTCAGAGTCAAGTCCCGGAAGAGTTCAAAGAAATTATAGAAACTGTCAATTGAGGCATAGGCCAGCGCGGAGAAACCGGTGAACTGCACCACTTGCGCTGAATCCGGATGGATGGCATTTCCCGTCGTATCCTTGATACCAGAAACAATGAGCGTGTAAGTGTAGCCGGTTTTGAGCGAATCCCACGGTTCCGGTTCCAGAGCGACGACTTTTCGATTCGAGAAGAGGCGTGCGCTATGCAAATCAAGCGGTGTTTCCGGATCCATGAAGTCCGTCAAAGTATAGTTCGCCAGATCCACGGCAGAAGCACTATCAAGAGCCTCGCTGAATTCGACATTGACCTGCAAATAGGAAATCGCGCTGGCTTCCTCGATGTTTGGAGGGCGCTTGTCAATCAATCCGAAGTCGAAATCGCTCCGTGGGTCCAATTTGTGACCCGTAGCGGAATGAAAAGTCACTACTCCTCGCAGGAACCGCATGCTGTCACCGGGCACCGGTTCATATCCGTAGCCGAATTCGTTGTCCACGATGAGCGTTCCGCAAGCGTCACTATAGCGGAACTGACCGAATGCGTCCGCTTCGGTGGTAACCATTCCGGATCCGAACTCCACAAAACACCCCTCGTACATCTCACCGGAATCGGACTCCAGAGCGGTGGCACAGATTTGCAGGGAAGAGAGCGGCACATTGCCGGTCGAAAGAACGGTCAGACCGCTGAGCGCAGAGAGTTCGGTCGTGTTGTAGTATTCCGAGACACGAGCGGAAAAACGGACATGGTCTCCGACATTCAAAGCTGAACCACTTCCATAGACATAAACACCTCGCCATAGACCGGGGACCGGATCCGAAACGAAGAAGTTTGTGCCGTCATAGTTGGTGGCCGTCACGACGACATCTTCGAGCGTGATCAGCTCTCCATTCAGAAGGGAGGCATCCCCGGGGCCCGGGGTGTATTGAACATCAAAAACAGTGAGCGTCGTGGAGCGGACAATGTAGGAATAGTAGCTGTCCGGCGCGTCCGACGGGCTATAGGCAATCAACCCCTCGCTGTCCGCTGCCGAAATGTAATATTGCACTTCGGTGAAGGCTTGATACTCGGGGATCAGGGCGCCATAGGTATCATCGCCGGCTGCTCCGTCCCCATGCAATCCATCATCATACAGAACGCTGTCTTGCCACGATTCGTCATTGGATTTCTTGTACCAAAGCCTCGCATCCGCGACGCCTCTCTCATCAAAGATTCTTGCTGTGATGAGAACCTTTTGCAGGGCATTGGGATTTTCCGGATTTCGCGACACATTGGAGATGGCTGGCGGTTGATTTGCCAAGAAAGTGAAATCGAAATTCCCTCGCGGTTCGAGCCTGAACACACCGCTCGCAGATACGACGACACCTCGGACACTACGCAAGGAGTCGCCCACGGACGGCTCATAGCTATAATCGAATCCCGAGGCAACCAAACAAGCGCCCGACCCGTCGTCAATTTCCCAGGTGGACCCGGAAACCCCTGTCACTTGAACAGATCCGAGTTCCACAAGGACACCTTCATAGGTCTCCGCCGAGTCAAAAATGCCCGAAGTCACCGGAAAAGGAGAAATCTCGCGGACTGCATCAACTCGAACATAATTTGTGGCGTTGATATTTCGCAAGCGAGTCTCGAAGCTTGATTCATAGACTTCCCCTTGAAGTCGCACGGAGTCACCGATTTCGATTTGGCGATCGGCAATGTCAACGACATAGATGCCATGCCAAGGCCCACCCGTGCTATCACCAATGAAGTATTTCAGAGGACTACGACTGTAGTCTGTCGCGGTGATAATGCCGCCTGTGATAACGGTTGTGCCGGCATATTGCGAATTACCGGAAGGGTCGGTGGTGAATTGAATATCGTAGAGGGAAACGGTGGGCTGAGCGAACAACCCGGAGGCCAGGACGAAAAGGCCCAAAATGGCTATGCGGTAGGCTGTCATGGAAACTTCTAAACTTTTTGCCGTAACACTTTTTCACCAAGATAAACAATCGTGCGAACAAAAACAAGTTCCAATCTTGCCTGTCATGCAGGGCAGCCTGCCAGCGCTCCTCCTTGCAATTGTGAAATGCGAGTGTTAGATTATCGTGAGATGCTTACACCCTTTGAATTGGCCATTCTGGCGGTTGGGTTGGGGTGCGACGCCTTCGCCGTGGCGGTGGTAGCAGGAACCCAGGGCGTCACCGCTCGGCGGCTGTTTCGCCTGTCCTGGCATACCGGCTTGTTTCAGTTCCTCATGCCCATTGCCGGTTACGGTTTGGGAGCAGGATTGGCGCACATTGTGGGTCACATCACCAAGCTGGCAGGAGGTGCATTGCTGGTTGTGATTGCGGCGCACATGTTCATGGAGGGAATTCGCTATTCCAAAGAAACGGCGATGCGTCAGACGGCAGATCTCACACGAGGATGGCTGCTCGTGGGGGTTTCCGTTGCCACCTCCATTGATGCGTTAATGGTCGGGGTGTGGCTGGGGATCATCGGAGGGGAACTTCTGTTTCAGAGCGCGGTCATCGGCTTGACGGCGGGATTGATGGCCATGACAGGAATGTTATTGGGAAGTATGCTGTCGCGTTTTGTCGGTCGAGTGGCGTATTTCTTGGGCAGTGTGGCTCTTCTCGGTTTGGCCGCTCGTCTATTTTTTTGAAAGACCATCTTTCACTTTTTTCAAGATTCTCAATATTCGTGTTTTTCCACAGAAAAGTCGTGCTGGCAGTCTTTTTAGCTGCCGTTTGCAGCGGGGTTTCCGTCGTGCGCGGCGGTACCTTCCGCGAAGACTCGCTTTATTTGGCTGCATTTTGGGAAAGGGTAAGCACCGGGGACAGCGCGAGCGCTCGCACCGTGCTTCTGGCTCTCAGCGAGAATCCGGTCGATGAATTGGCGCGGAAAGCGAATTTTCTTCTGGCCAAAATGGCTTTTGATGCCGGGGATTTCGATGGCGTTCACGAGGCGATTGCCCTCGGCATCCCGGAGCCACTTGGGGATTGGGCTACCTATCTGCAGGCTCGGGCTTATCAAGAAAGCAATCGCACAACCGATGCGGCGGAGTGCTTTGCGCGTTTGGCCTCGGATTCCGTCTCAATTCTCACCGAAGAAGCATTATGGAGTCTGGCGAGTCTTATTCTCGACAAGGGGCTCATTGATTCAACGATTCGCTTGGCAACTTTGCACCACCAACGATTTCCCGATGGCGCGTATCGCCAGAAAATGGAACTCATCGAGGCATCCGCACGGATTATTCTTCAGGAATATACAGAGGCCGTCGAATGCCTGTACCGTGCGGAGCTTCTGGATCCCACCTCGGAAACAGGAAAGCAAGCTGACTTAAAGCTTCTGTCTTTCAAGCAATTCTACGCTTTCGAGCCGCGGCCTCGGAGCGCTGACGAAATTGTCAAGCGCCTGGAAGCTCTGGTTCGGGTGCGCGCGTACAAACAGGCCCTCGCGTGGGTGGAAGAACTCTTGGCCGCGCCTCATCCCGTGGACCTTGAGGATATGCTTCTCTATTGGAAAGGGACGCTGCTCGCCATGACGGGCAAACATCGAGAGGCCATCGCCGTCTTCTCCGAACACCGGCGCAGGTTTCCGGACAGCCCGCATGCAGATGATGTGTCCTTCAACCTTGGTCGTTCGGCCTATTTGCGCGGTGAAGACAGCTTGGCGATTGCGAACTTCCAGCATGTGATTGAACGAGGGGGTGATTCCCTCCGGCTCTTGGATGCTCTCAAGCTTCTTGGAATCCTCTATACCGATGCGAAAGATCTCGCGACTGCCCGCCCAATCTTTGAAAAACTTGTCGCCCTTTCCGAAGGGCATTCAATTCAATCGGAAGCGCTCTGGCGTCTGGGCTGGGTGCATTGGGACCTCTCACACTTTAACGAGGCGGAGAGAGTGTGGGCACAGCTTGGAGAAACCGCTGAGGATTCCGACTATGACCCCGCCGCGCTCTACTGGCGTGCCCGTTGTTTTGAAAGAATGAAAAATCCTCATCGGGCGCGCGAGCTTTTTCAGCAGACGCAAGTCTCTTTTCCATATTCCTATTATGCCATTCTGGCGGCTCTGAAACTGCCCCTCGATACCCCCGTGTGGCCGCAAGGAGAAGCGTCGTCCTGGGAACCTTTCACATGCCCAGACGAGCCGGCAACAACGCCGCACTTGGCGAAATTCTGTCTCTTGGAACACCTGCGTCTATCGGACTTGGCATTGCGCGAGTGGCCTGCCGTCCAAAGCGAAGTCGGCGAGAGTCCGGGCCTATGGTGGCAGCGAGCGGCTCTACTGGAAGATGTCGGCGATCGAAACCAAGCGTGGCTGGTTATTCGCGACCACTTGCTGTCTATTCTGCTGAAAGGTGGCTCCAAGGTGCCCGACCTTTTCTGGCGCATCACCTATCCGCTCGATTTCGATGATATCGCGAAGAGATATGCCTCCGCTCGCGGTTTGAATGCTCATTTTGTCCTCGGCCTCATCTGCCAGGAAAGTCGTTTTCAAGCGGATGTTGTCTCAAGCGCCGGAGCCATCGGTCTCATGCAGTTGATGCCCACAACGGCGCAGCACCTTGCGCGTCAGCTTGGCCTCCCTTCTTCACCTGCCAGACTTGTGGACGCGGAGTACAATATTGCGCTCGGCACAGCTTACCTTACTGAGTTGTTTGAGGAATTTGCCGGAGACTCCATTCTTGTTCTCGCGGCCTACAATGCGGGCGAAAGCGCGGCACTGGCTTGGGATGCGGAATTTGGCGGTGAAACGGATGTGTTTGTCGAGCACATCCCTTACCGCGAAACACGGCTTTTTGTCAAGCGCGTTCTCCAGAATATTGCCGCCTATCGCCGCCTCTATCCTGATCTGTGAGGCTTGAGCAATCCAATCGGATTTGTTTTTCACCCGAAAATCTTTTATCATACAGCGATTTCTTTCCCCGCGTCCGTGGGAAAGGAAACTTCTGCTTTGTCGCTATCGTTAAAACACTTGTGGGTCGTGGCCACGAACCAGATCGTGGACCACCGTAATCATCTTTTCAGTTGAAGGGCATGTCTCAGGCAAAGAGCGAAATACCTCGTTTGACGACGCTTAGTCACTGCGCCGGTTGAGCGGCGAAGATGAGTCCAGCGGAGCTGGACAGACTCTTGAGCAGTGTCACAGCGAATGCGGACCCGAGTCTTCTCGTGGGGATTCGCACCCATGATGATGCCGCCGTTTATCGGCTGCCATCGGGTGAAGCGATTATCCAAACGGTGGATTTTTTTACGCCCGTCGTGGACGATCCCTATACTTGGGGCGCGATCGCGGCAGCCAATTCGCTTTCCGACATCTACGCCATGAATGGCCGTCCGCTCTTCGCGCTGAACATCGCCTGTTTTCCGAAGAAGCTGCCGATGGAGCTTTGGTGCGAGGTGCTTCGCGGCGGAGCGGACAAAGCACGCGAAGCAGGGATTGTTATCGCAGGCGGACATACCATTGACGATGCCGAACCCAAATATGGCCTGGTGGTTACAGGACTGATTGACCCTCGCACGATGTGGACGCATGAGGGCGCTCGGCCCGGAGATGTGTTGGTGCTGACGAAGCCCTTAGGCAGCGGCATCATTTCAACGGCTTTGCGTGCGGGTAAAATCAGCATGGAAGCCACACAGCCCATGATTCAAGTGATGCTGGAATTAAATCGTGCCGCCACCGAGACTCTTTCACACTTCAATGTGCGTGCCTGCACGGACATCACGGGCAATGGACTTCTGGGACACGCAGCCGAAATCGCACGCACTTCCAAAGTCAAACTCGAAATCGCCTTTGCACAAGTGCCCATTCTTGAGCTCGCTCTCTCCCTTTCGGAAACTGGCCCATTCCCCGGGGGAACTTGGGCGAACCGTGAATACCTGCAAGCATTTGTTTCATATCCTGAGAATTTTGCAGAGAACAAGATTCTATTGCTGTGTGATGCGCAGACATCCGGAGGACTCTTGGCAGTGGTAACAGAAAACCAAGCAAAAGAAGCCGTCCACGAACTAAGGAATGCAGGAATGAGCAGGTCGGCGATAATCGGTCGAGCCCTCAAAGGGGAGGGCATTGAAATCATTTCATAGGAGGTACTATGAACTTCAAGAAATGGCTCTTGGCAAGTCTCGTCGTTTGGGTGGTTTGCTTCATCCTTGACTGGATCATCCACGGCGGGATTCTGATGGGTTACTACGCGGCGACCCCTCAGTACTGGCTCGGTGAATCCGAAATGACCGCGCGAATGTGGGCGATGATTCTTGGGCAGCTTCTTTTCTCACTGCTTTTCTGTGCCATCTACACGAAAGGCATCCGCGAAGGCGGATTAGCGGAGGGGATTCGGTACGGCCTGTGGATTGGCCTATTGCTGAATCTTCCAGTCTATTTCATTCGCTGGTCCGTCGAACCGCTGCCAGGCGCATTGCTTTTCCTTCAGAGCCTGTTCGGCTTTGTCGCGACTGTTATTCTCGGTGGGATCCTCGGAGTCATCTACGGCAAAGCGGCCAAGACTTAGCGAATCTCTATGAATGGTGGGCGGGAGGGAGTTTCAATAGCTATCACTGAGATTAGCCTGCGCGGCAAGCGTGCGCTGGTTACAGGCGGATCCCGGGGGATTGGCCGAGCCATTGCCCTGCGCCTCGGTGAGGCCGGCGCGGATGTGATGATCCACTATCTGCACCGACGCTCAGCCCGCTGAGGAGACCGCCGCGGCGATAAGCGCCTTTGGCGTCGAAGCAAAGACCTTTAAGGGCAATGTGGCGGAAGAAGACGATGTCCTGCATCTCTTCGAAGAGATCGCAAAAACCTGGGGCCAACTCGATATTCTCATCTCGAATGCCGCTTCGGGCGTGTTGAAACCGGCGCTTGAGATCACCCCTCGCCATTTCCACTGGACCATGGAAATCAATGCCACCGCCTTTCTCCATTTGGTGCAACACGCGGTCAAGCTGATGGGCGAGCGCGGTGGCAAAATCGTGGCCGTCTCCAGCGTGGGCGCGGTACGCGCTCTGCCTTACTACACGGCAGTCGGCGCATCGAAGGCTGCCGTCGAATCCGTTGTCAGGCATTTGGCGGTCGAATTGGCACCTCGCCGCATCATTGTGAATGCGGTGTCTGCCGCGGTTGTTGAAACGGATGCCCTCAAATTTTTCCCGAATCGCGACGAGATGGTCGCCCACACCCGTCAACATAGTCCGGTTGGCCGCCTCGTGGAGCCGCGACACATTGCCGATGCGGTGCTTTTTTTGGTAAGTCCCTTGGCCGACTCCATCATCGGGCATACACTGGTGGTGGATGGAGGCTATTCCATCGTCGCATAGCGTCGTTTGTCGAAGGGTAGTCCCGCCGTTGTCGGTCTCCAGACCGGCAATGGCGTCATGAAGACACCGGGCGGGTCTGGAGACCCGCCACGGCGAAGAAAGGTCGGCTGCAGGCAGCTGACACCGCCGACCAGTCGTCGTGCGGACCTTCGTAGAAACAGCTCTGGAAAGTTGACAAATAGATAATTCGTCTTCGAGCAGTCATTTATGAAAAGAACGATGACTTTGCATTGCGGATGATATAGATGATGCACTTGCCCTTTCGAAAATTCAGCGCCTTATTGGGAATGCTCTTGCTTGGCGCTCTTGCCGCTTACGGTTCTCCACGGCGTCTTGATTGGAATGACGCCTGGCAACTGGCTCTTGAGCAAAATCGCGTTCTTCTGCGCTCGCGGGAAGAAGTGATGAAAGCACGCCAGAAAGTGCGCGAGGCTTATAGCGCGGCGATGCCCTCGATTTCGGCGGTGGGCCTTTACACGCGAAATATCGAATCACCGGTCTTCTATATGGGCATGAGCGATTCGACAGGTCGGGTGTCCACGATAGCCATTCAAATTGGCTTGGACAATTCCTATCGAGGCATGCTCGAATTGCAGCAGCCGATCTATGTCGCCGGAAAGATCGGCTTGGCGCTTCGCATTGCCAAGAGCTATCTCCAGCTTTCCAAGGCAATTGATCGCCAGACACTTCAGGACTTGCGGCTCGGTCTGGCTCAAAGCTATTTCGGAACTCTTCTGGCGAGTGAACTTACGCGTGTGCAGAATCAGGCTCTCGAGCAAGCTCGCAAACACCGGGATCGAACAGAGCTTCTCTTCGAACAAGGCACGGTGAGCGAATATGACAAAATCCGTGCTGAGGTCGGCGCGGCCAATTGGGAACCCACCGTGTTGGAGGCAGAGAATGGTTTCCGACAGGCTCTTCTGCAATTGCAGCTTCTGTTGGGACTCTCAGCCGAAGACTCCCTCGAACTCGCAGGAACTTTTGAAACCAATCGAACGCCGCCGGAGCCTCTTGAGGAGACCATAGTGCGAGCCATGGCGCAACGCTCCGAGCTTGAGGCAGTTACTTATCAGCGGATGATTCAGCGCCGCTTGCTTGCCATTGAGCGACGCAGCCTCTACTGGCCGTCGCTCTACGGCTCCGCGAGTGTCACTTGGCAGACAGAGGCCACTGACTGGAAGTTCGAGAATTACGAGTGGACAAGAAGCACCGCGGCAGGGCTCACTCTTTCCATTCCGCTCTTCAACGGTTTTGCGACACCCGCTCGAATTCAACAGGCACAGGCCGACCTGCGCAGTCTGGACTACCAGGAATCCGATCTGCGCCAGACCATCCGCAATGAAGTCGAAAGCGCCCATAATGAAGTGAGTCGCGCGCTGAAGGCTGTGGAAGTGCAAGAAAAAAACCTTTCACAAGCCGAGAAAGGCTACGACATCGCGCAAGTGCGCTATGAAAGCGGTCTCAGCACACAGCTTGAATTGCTGGATGCTGAACTGCAGGTGAACATGGCACGAGTGAATCGCCTGCGCGCCCTCCATGACCTGACGATTGCGCGTTTTGCACTCGCACGCGCCGTCGGAGATTCTCCGGCGCTTGTTACTAAACCATAATGGACGCGAAAATGCAGGGAATGCGACCGTGAAACCGGAATCCAAATTCACCGACATAATGCAAGCAGCACTCCAAGAGGCCACGGCGATGCATGGCCTCATCACAGAACGCTGTCTGGATGACCTTGCGCGAATTGCGGCAGTGAGTGCCGACGCACTCCGCCAGAGTGGCCGTCTCTTCTTCTGTGGCAATGGCGGTTCGGCGGCGGAGTGCCAACATCTGGCAACCGAGCTTGTCGTGAGGCTTTCCGCAGATTGCACGCGGCAACCTCTTCCCGCATTGGCTCTGACGACCGACACAAGCATCCTCACCGCCTGCAGCAACGACTTTGGTTTCGAGACGGTCTTTGCGCGGCAAGTGGAAGCTCACCTGCGCCGCGGTGATGTGCTCTTTCTTCTTTCGACAAGTGGGCGCTCGCCCAATTTGATCGAGGCAGCGAAGGCGTCGCGAGAGAGACAGGGCATGAATATTGGTTTTCTGGGTCAAGACAAGACTCCTCTCGATGCCTATTTGGATTATGCCTTGCATATTCCCTCTGCAAATAGTCAGCGCGTGCAAGAAGGACACTTGCTCTGCGGCCATCTCCTTGTTCACTTGATTGAACTCCAACTGATGAAGTCGAAATGACCTTCCTGAACGCCGCCCTCCTTTTTGGTTTAGTCCTTGGGCTTCTGCCGATTCTGATTCATCTCCTTACACGGCAAAGGCTGAAGCGCATCCCGTTTCCCACGCTTCGCTTCCTGAAAGAGCTCCAGCGCCAGCGCATGCGCCAATTGAAATTGCGCCAACTTCTCTTGCTTATCTTGCGCACTCTCGCGATTGTTGCATTGGTATTGGCCATGGCGCGCCCTGTGATTCGGTCGTCTCCGGGTATTCTGCCGGGAGTGCACGCGCGCACCAGCGTCATTTTGGTGATGGACCGGAGCGCTTCGATGGGAACGGAAACGCCTGAAGGCACTCGCTTCCGCGAAGCCTCGGCGCGCGCACAGGAGATTCTCTCGCTTCTCGAAGAAGGCGACGACGCGCAGATCCTCTGGGCGGACGCGGAGCCCGTAGCTTTCCCTCCCGAACCCACAGGGCAATTCAGGGTACTGCGCGAGGCCATCTCCGAAACACGCGTCACCAACGGCGGCTCGGATTTGCCGGAGGCGCTCCAACTTGCGCGCACATCCATTCTGCAATCAAAGAATCTGCACCGTGAGGTCTATGTTCTGTCAGACTTCAGCGTTTCAGCGTGGCCTGAAGGATTGCCGGATGGCCCGCTTTTCCCACCCGAGGTGAAACTCTTTCTCTTGCCCGTAAACGACGAGCGCGCCCGGAATGTCGGCGTCACGGATATTCAAGTTCTTTCTCGCCTGATTATGCCGGGGCGGCCTGTTGAGCTGCAAGTTACACTGAAGAATAGCACAGACCATACGCTGCCCGAGCGACTGGTGAGCGTTTTTCTGGAAGGACGGCGTGTGGCAAGTCAGACGGCTTCCTTCGCCGCCGGCGAGACAAAGAAGATTGAATTTCGGTTCGTGCCTGAACAAGCGGGAAACCTCGGCGGTTATGTGAGACTGGAAGCGGGCGATGACTTGCCCTTGGATGATCAGCGATATTTCGTATTGAGAGTCCCGGAGCGAGTGAAAGTGGGGCTTGTTGCGTCGGCGGGTCCCGCGGCAACCTACACCGCGTTGGCCCTGAATCCGACCGGAAATCCCGATGCGTTCGTGCAGGTCGAACTGCTGACTCCCAACACATTTGAACAATCTGACTGGAGTCTCTTCGACGCTCTCTTTCTTGTGGACGCTCCCGCTTTTGGGCCAGGAGTCGGTGCTCGCCTCCGTGCCTTTGTGGAATCAGGCAAGGGAGTGTTCGTGATGCTTGGCCCCGGCGCAGACTTGCGTGCTCACAGCGATTGGTTGCCCGATTTGGGCTTGCCGACGCTGAGCGATGTTTGGGCTGAAGCGGGCGCGTCCACGCAATGGACTCAGGTAGACTGGGCTCATCCCCTATTCGAGGGCCTGTTTGAGGAGACGCCAAAATCCGTTTCGCCCACAATAAATCGGCTCGTTCGCACCATGAGTTCCAACGCCGTGACGATCATTGCTACCGGCGTAGGCATTCCGTTTCTCATGGAAGCGCGTGTTGGCCGTGGCCATGCCGTGCTTTTGACCAGCTCGCCGGATCCCAATTGGTCCGACCTTTACCGCGCTGGTATCTTCTCTCCGCTTATGGTGCGTCTGGCAGCCTACCTCTCGGGGATTGCCGAAAGCAGCGAAGCATTTCAATTCGCTGTCGGCGAGCCCGCCACAATTCAGCGCTTGGGAATGGCCCCCACAACGCCCGCGGAGTTGACGGGTGAGAATGAAAGTCTCCAGATTATTCCTCGGGCGATTCCGGCAGGCTACGAATACCCCATCCCCCCTTTGAAAGAGTGCGGCATCTATCAATTGAAACAGGATAACCGAGAAGTCACTCGACTGGCGGCAAATGTTCCGGCTTTTGAGACCGAGATCGGCCCCCAAACGATCGAAAATCCCGAAAAATTCTGGGGCGGCAAAGTCGCACGAAACATCAAATCCGCCAACCTTACCGAAACGATTCTCGAAAGCCGTTTTGGCCGCGAACTCTGGAAAACCTTCCTTATCCTTGCGCTTATGTTCTTGGTCGCTGAAATGCTTCTTGGGAAAGCAGGCAAAGTAGAGCAAACCTGATTGCACCACCACGACTCGCCGCGGCGGATGCCCTCACCCGCACGGAATTCGCGGTGTCGGCTGCTTGCAGCCGACCCTTCTTATTAGCTAAAATAGAATGACGGACTCGAAGCCAAAGAGACTCTCTCTTTTAGACCGATTTTTGACCTTGTGGATTTTCCTCGGCATGGCGTTTGGTGTGCTGCTGGGTTTCTACATGCCGGGCGTCGTTCCATTCCTCAATCGCTTCAGCGTCGGCACGACATCAATTCCCATTGCCATCGGCTTGATCCTTATGATGTATCCGCCTCTGGCGAAGGTACGCTATGAAGAACTCGGCGAAGTGTTCCGCAATTGGCGCATTCTCGGATTGTCGCTCCTGCAGAACTGGGTCATTGGACCGATTCTCATGTTTGCTCTGGCTCTGATCTTTCTGCGCGGTTATCCTGAATACATGACCGGCTTGATTCTGATCGGACTTGCGCGCTGCATTGCGATGGTGATTGTGTGGAACGAATTGGCGCGCGGTGATACGGAATATGCGGCGGGTCTTGTCGCGTTCAACTCGATTTTTCAGGTGCTGTTCTACTCCGTCTATGCCTATGTTTTCATCACGGTACTTCCGCCGCTCTTCGGCCTTGCGGGGAGTGCAGTGCCTATCACCATCGGGCAGATCGCCAAGAGCGTGTTTGTCTATCTTGGCATTCCATTCATCGCAGGTTTTCTGACGAGGTTTGTTCTGATCCGCGTGAAAGACAAGGAGTGGTACCACCGCAAGTTCATTCCGAAAATCAGCCCCATCACACTGATTGCGCTGCTCTTCACCATCATCGTGATGTTCTCGCTGAAAGGGGACAAAATCCTGACGCTGCCCTTGGATGTAGTCCGGGTTGCCGTCCCGTTGCTGATCTATTTCGTGCTGATGTTCTTCGTGTCATTTGCGATGGGTAAAAAGATCGGCGCCGACTACTCGAAGACAGCAACGCTCTCGTTCACGGCCGCTTCGAACAATTTTGAATTGGCGATTGCCGTGGCGATTGCTGTTTTTGGCGTGCATTCGGGCGTGGCATTCGCCGCCGTGATCGGGCCTTTGGTCGAGGTACCGGTTCTGATCAGCCTCGTCAATGTCGCCTTGAAGTTCAGAAAGAGCTATTTCAAAGAAGAGCTTGCGCTCACAAAAATCCCCATGTGATTCAGATTTCATCCTGATGTCAGAAATTCCCACATTTGAAGACATTCAAAGAGCCGCCGAGCGAATTCGGCCTTACGCTCATCGCACGCCGGTGTTCACCTGCACGACTTTGAATGAGCGATTTGGCGCACGATTGTTTTTCAAGTGCGAGAATTTCCAAAAGGTGGGCGCTTTCAAATTTCGCGGTGCATGCAACGCGGTTTTTTCTCTGTCTGAAGAAGAGGCACGACGCGGTGTCGCCACGCACTCCTCGGGCAATCATGCGGCGGCTCTTGCGCTGGCCGCGCGGCTGCGAGGAACGCGAGCTCACATCGTCATGCCGGAGAACTCCGCCAAAATAAAAATCGCAGCCGTGAAAGGCTATGGTGCGACGATTACATTCTGCAAACCAACTCTTGAGGCGCGAGAGACAACCTTGGCCGAAGTGGTCGAAAAAACCGGCGCGACCTTCATTCATCCTTATGACAATATTCGTGTCATCGCGGGTCAAGGCACCGCCGCATTTGAACTTCTGCAGGAAGTTCCCGACCTCGATATGATTATGGCGCCCGTCAGCGGCGGAGGGCTTATGAGCGGAACGGCCATCGCCGCAAGAGGTCTCGCGCCCCGAATTGAGCTGATCGGAGTCGAACCCGAATCCGCTGATGACGCTTACCGCTCATTGCAAACGGGAAAGCTCATGCCCCTGACAAGCAGCAACACGATCGCGGACGGCCTTCGCGCAACACTCAGTAAACGAACTTTCACCATTCTTCGCACGCACGGTTGCCGAATCGTTACGATCAGCGAAGTCGGTATTATCGAAGGAATGCGCCTCGTTTGGGAGCGCATGAAAATCATCATCGAGCCTTCCGCCGCCGTCACCATTGGCGCCCTTCTTGAAAACAAAGTTGAGATAACCGGCAAGCGCGTGGGCATTATTCTCTCTGGCGGCAATGTTGACCTTGACCAATTGCCGTGGTGATCTGTGCCAGTTCATGAAAGGTTTAATCGCCGCCTTTGGGTCTCTCAGACCCACGATGGCGCCATTGCGGCTCTGGAGAGCCACAACGGCGAGCAAGATTTCTGCAATAAAGGATAGTTGTTATGGAACCAAGAAAGATAAGACCCGGCTGGCAGCCAGTGGAAGATGTCAATTGGGAGGCGTACGAAGAAGCCATCAAAAGTGCGCGCACGAAACAGCAAATTAGTCTGCATCTTCGCCACCTAATCGAGCATAAAGGCTATGCGAATTTGCTTCGCGCCGCGGAAATCGCTTTTGACCGCCTCGTTGAAGTGCTGCCCGGCAACAAAGGCTCCATCGGTGTGAATGCCTATGTGGATGACAAAGAAGTTTACTGCAACTTTCGCTTCGTGGCATCGGGGAGCAAGCAAGGCGAAGATGAGTTCAATTATTAGTGCACGATACGCCGCTCACATCTTCTTTACCGGAGATTGTCTGGAGGTGAATCATGATTGGAAGGTCATTGTTCACACTGATTCTTGCCACAAGTCTTTTTGCGGAGCAAGAAATGATTACGCTGCCATCCCCGAGGATCGAGAGCACCGCCTCGCTTGAACACACCATAAGCATGCGCCGGTCTCTGCGCGATTTCAGTCCCGAATCGCTCTCGATCGAGCAACTTTCGCAATTGCTATGGGCGGGGCAAGGGATTACCGATGGTGAGGAATTGCGCGCGGCTCCTTCAGCGGGGGCGCTGTATCCGATGGAACTGCGCGTGCTCGTGCAGCGAGTGAAAGGCTTAAAGCCAGGTCTCTATGTCTACAAAGCCGAGGCACATGCCCTCGAAGCACAGCGCGTGCCGGATGCAGGTTATCCTTTGGGTGATGCCGCCTATGGACAGGATTGGATGGAGGAGGCGCCGATTGTCATCTTCATCACGGCCACGCCCTCTCGCACCCGCGTCAAATACGGTGAACGCACCGAGCGCTATCTCTTCTTGGAAGCGGGCCACATTGGACAAAACATCCTTTTGCAGGCGGTAGCCTTGGGTTTGGGTGGCACACCCGTCGGCGCCTTCGACGATGACCGCATCGCAAAACTCCTCGGCACACGGCAAACGCCACTCTACATTCTCCCCATCGGTTGTCCGTGGAAGCAGTAGAAGGACTGCCCAACATCACCGCAACATTCTCTCAAAATGAAAAGCCCCTTCGGGATTCTCCGAAGGGGCTTTTGCATTTTTCTCTGCTCAGCTAATCGTCCGGCCGTATCCCTATCACAAAGTCACACTTCCGCCGACTAACCTCAATGTCTTGTGCGCCATACCGGCGACCTGTGGATCGTGGGTTACGACAATCACCGTTCGCCCTTCCTCATTGACACTGCTAAGAAGCGCCATGATTTGTTCCCGCGTTTCGGGGTCAAGGTTTCCGGTCGGCTCATCCGCGAGAATAATCTCAGGATCGTTGGCAAGCGCGCGAGCGAGGGCTACGCGCTGTTGCTCCCCAACGCTCAGTTCGGATGGTTTATGATCCAGCCGATCCCCCAGTCCGACTCGCTCCAGCAGCGCCGTGGCTTTCTTTTGCTGCACTTCCTCGCCACGACCTCTTAGATAGAGCGAAATCTGGACATTCTCAAGAGCCGACAAATAAGGAACAAGATTGAAGGTCTGAAAGAGAAACCCGATTTTCTCCCGCCGTACCAACGCGCGTTCATCGGGAGACAGATCATACAACGACTCGTCATAGAGGAAGACTCGTCCCGATGAGGGCGTGAGCATTCCACCTATCGTGAGGAGCAGTGTGCTCTTTCCACTGCCGCTTGGCCCGACAACCGAGAGAAATTCGCCCTTGTTAATGTTTAGACTTATCTCTCTTAAGGCTGCGATGGACTGCCTGCGATGATTGTAATTCTTGCAGATGGCTTCTATTTTCAGCATGACTATATCTCCTGAAGGCTTGCGCAGGGGTCAAGGCGCGCGGCACGCGACGCAGGCAACACACTGGCCAGCAGCGCAATGGCCATTGAGATTCCAAGAGCCCAAAGTACGAGAAAAGGCATTGGCAAGACAGGCACTCCGGCGATCCTCGGCCCCAGCACGAACGCCAGCACTGTCCCAATAACAAACCCGCTGACTCCGCCCGCAAGTCCGAGGAGCAGCGCCTTCAGAAGGAACATCCGCAGAATGAAGGACGAACCCGCTCCCAAGGCCATGAGCGTACCAATCTCTTTGCGCCGCTCGTAGACATTCGCATACATGTAATTGGCGATGCTCGCGCCGCCGACCAAGATAATGATTATCAGAAAGATCGCCGAAAGGCGAGACATCATTTTATTGGTTTTGACTTGCGTATTCACCACCTGCGAAATCGTAACGACTTTGGCTTCCGGCAGCAGTTGATTGATTTTCTGCACCAACCCCTTCGTAATCTGGTTGCAGCAACCGACGACCTCGATGCAGTTGAGAACCGACCCCTTTCCAGCAAGATCCTGCACGGTGTGAAGATGCGCAAAGATGCGAGAGTCGTCTATGGTTCCGGTTTGGGGCAGAACCGCAATGACATTGAATGGGCGGCCCAGTAATTCAAGTTGAGCGCCTTCCTTGACGGAAAGGAGTGAGGCCACATCCGCTCCAACCAAGGCCTCGTTCCCCTCCAGTGTCTCTACCACTCTTCTACGCACCAGCGTTTCCTTCGCGGGTTCCTGCATTCCGCCAGGCATGTCCACTGTCCCGCATCCAGCAGGCCGCGAGAAGATCCCCGCTCCTTGCCACGCCGCTTTGGCTTGAAATTCATTCTTGGGAAGGATCCCCGTCAGTGTAAATGCTCTGCCCTGCACAGTCACCGGAATAGATAACTTCGGAGAAAGATTGTCAAGTCCCGCGATGTCGGACATAATCAGCCGCGTTACATACTCCTCCGGAATTTCCTCATCTTGGAGGTCCACGCTATAATAATCCAACATCGAAGCAGACTTCGGCAGAATCAGAAGATTCGCTCCTAATGCGTCTAACTCTCTGGAAACCGCTTTCTCAGAGTAGACTGTGATGTTCTTAATCGAAACAATGACCGTGATGCCCAGTAGAATTGCCAGAAAGCTGGTGAGAAGCTGGTTCTTCCGTACAAAGATCTCCCGCCAGACAATGGTTTGAAGTTTCATTTCACTTGCCCTTCGTTGGAGTGGGACCGCAAGTCTTGCCGGAGCCGGGAGGGCAGCATCCACCGGATTTAGATTGCGCCGCTTGCAGACTTGCCACTAATTGCTGCTTCTGCGTAGCCCCTTGAAAAGTGGCGATGGCAGACCCTGGCGGAGCAAGAAAAACTGTGGTCGCTACGGAGGTATTCGGATCAATTTTGAGCTGTGACAGGAACTTGGATTCCGCGGGATCGCTCGGGTCCACCGTGACGATTTCGGTTGCCGGACCATATTTGGGATCCGCCTTGAAATCCTTCAGCCCTCTCATTGCTGCGTTGTTTTCAGATGTCTTTCGACCCTGAACTGCCAGAAGAACCGTCTTGCGTTGCTGGAGTGCCTTTAAGGTCTGTTCCGTTCCTTTGCTGACGACCGCGTCCACCAGTTTGTTCTCATCGATGGCTCCCACAGCACTTCCTGTCACCGCGCCGTTCGGAGCAACGGCCAAGACCAGTGGCATTGGCGCGCGCTCCACATTGAAACGGCGAACGATATCTTTCTCGGCCGGGTCAGTGACATTGACCGCAACCCAGTCCGCCTTCCGTGGCGAGCGTCGCTTGGCGGATTCCACGGCATTTGCCGCCATTCGCATTGAATCATTGTCCTCGCGATAGAAGAGAACGAATTCGTATTTGTCGGACTTGGCTGCTTTTTCCACGGCTTCCATACCTCGGCCAAGCCCTGTCTCTCTTGGGGCAGCATGAGCGAGGCCTGGGTTTCCCTGTGAACGCGAGGCCGCGATTTTCGTTGCAGTCGTATCCTGGGCGCTCGTTGGTCTTGCCATCTTCGCCACAGCATAAACACCGATGACAACTACCGCCGTAATAAGTCCCGCCAGTATGAATTCCTTTTTCATCCTTCTTTCTCCCTATTATCCATTGATTGAATCTTCCCCGACGGAGAGGATTCGTTTACTTCTTTACATCGAACATTTGCGCGGCCTGCGCTGAGTTCTCCTCTTCAAGGACGACTCGGTCACCATTTGGGCAGACCTCCTCCAAATGGGCTTTTCTGATCCTCTCAATCTGAGTCCTGTCGGCAATGATCTGGGGGTCACTGGCCAGCGATTTCAAAATCCAGGTTATAACCTCACGCGCGAGGGGAGGTGCATCGCCGCCGCCCAACCGGTAATGCACCCACCTTCCGGATTTCCGCGCCTCAACAAGACCAGCTTGCTTCAAAATGGTCATGTGCTTTGAGACGGTTGACTGTGCAAGCTCTGTAAAATCAGCGAGTTGGCAAACGCACAATTCCCCATCTCGGAGCGCCAGCAGCATTCGCAGCCGGTTTTCATCGGCGAGGGCATTGAAGATAGAAATAGTCTGGATCATGTCATATTTTCTCATTTCGTCAGATAGCGAAATATAAGAGTTCTCTCTCAAAAAGTCAAGAGCTAATCAGTATCATGCCCCTTATCTTGACTAAACCTGTCGTATTATACTTCTTCTCTCTTCTTTTTGACTTCTCGTCCTTTTGTCAATTCCTCAATCGCTTGAATCAATGGCTCCCATCCGAAACGGCGCGCCGCCTTTTCCACCCCCGGTTTCAGTTTTTCGCCCAGACCCTCTCTCAGAAAGCGAACGCAAGCTTCGGCAAGCGCGTGCGGATTCTGAGGCGGCACCATGAGTCCCGATTCCCCTTCGTCCACAACTTCCGGCAGTCCACCTACATGCGTCGTGATGACCGGAAGACCGTGCGCATAGGCAATCTGAATAATTCCCGACTGCGACGCGCTGCGGTAAGGCAGCACGGCCACATCCGCCGCGCGAAAATAGATTCCGACTTCTTCATTCGGAACATAATGGTCTATCCAAGTTGCCGCTTCCTTTAAGGGAGAGCCAGCCATCTTTCGATCGTATTCCTGACGGTCTCCATAGACTTCCCCCACAATCAATAGCCGAACTCCCCCAACCTCTCTGTGAATCTCGGGAAAAGCGTCCAGAAGGTCAACAAGTCCTTTGTAAGGCTTGATGAATCCGAAGAAGAGCAGCACATGCGGCTCGCGAATCCCCAACTTCTGCCGCGCTTGTTCTCGAGTCAGGCTCGAAGGATAGCAGTCATAGAGAGGGTGGTGCACTCGTCGAATTCTCTCTTGCGGGACTTCTGGGAATCGTTCCATGAATTCCTTATGCACCGTCTCTGATTGCGCAATGTACCCGTGAAACGGGCTCAGACCGAAACGGGTCCAGAATTTCCCCATCGGCCAACCTTCGTGAGGCACAACATTATCCAGAATGGCAATCGGTCTTGGGCCGCGGCCTGAGCGAATCATGCGTACTAAGCAACCGTAGGAGGGTCCAAAAAAGGGCACCCACCATTTGAAGATGACCGCATCCGCTTTCAGCGCTCGAATCGCTCGGGCTGTCGTCCACCAACTGAAAGGATTCAGTGGTCCCAATCGCGGCTCTGGATTGACATCAATGGTTGCAGCGCCTGTGTCTCTCTGTGTCTGTCCGGGAAAGAGCAGGCGTGGGAACTGTCGCTTGAACGAAATGAAATGAACATCGTGTCCTTTTTCGCACAGCTTCTGATAAAGAACCGCCAAGTACTGCGCGATTCCCCCCCGAAACGGATGCGCGGGTCCCACGAGAACGAATCGCATCAGCGTGTCAGCTCCTTCTTGATCGCTTCCATTACCCGGTTAGGGTGGAGATACTTCATGCACCCTCTAATGGGACAAACGGGATCATAGTAACAAGTGCAATTGTAATCGGGTGCAAGAATCACTCCTTGATCATAGAGTTCAAATTCATAGGGACTGAAAATGTTGTTGAACAGAACGACTCGCTTGCCCAATCCCAGCGCGACATGGACCGCCAGCGATACGGCGGTCACCACCAAATCCAATTGATTGACCAGTGAGAAGAATGTCGCCACCGGGAAATGACCCGCATAGAATGCGCCCGAAGCGCGAGCGATTTTCTGATTCTTCTCTTCTTCCTCAGGGCCCCCAAGAAGAACAACGCCCAATCCTTCCGAGACCAGCCGCTTGGCAAGTTCTGTCCAATGCTCATCAGGCCAATTTCTGTGAGGCCAGCGCGCACCGCATCCGGTGGCTAACCCGACAAGTGGCCTTGTGGTCGGCAGTTTCCATTCCGGCTCCGGCTCCGGCAGTTCCAGAACATATCGCTCGCGGTCATATGTATAGCCACAGATCTCGACTATCTCCTGCGGGTAGGTTTTGCGATTCGCTTTGCTGACATCATCGAAAATGCCGGTGAGGAATTTGTCCTGCGCAGGCTCATCCACCGGAAAACACAAGCCTTCCGGCCCCAACACAAATCCTTTCCGATGCGCGGCTTTGACTTGCGAAGCGATCGCTACCGCCTCAGGATCTTTGTCCAGACTGAAAAGATGAGTGAAAGGGGCCGATGCGACCCAAGTGATCGCTTCCAGCGTGAAAGGCAATATTCGGTCAATCCATCCTGAAGGCAGTACTTCCGGCGAGCGCGTCAACCAAGTGATGTGAGCGTGCGGATGATGTGCTTTGAGAACTCGCAGCAGCGGCGTCGTTCGGATGACATCTCCCGCCGCGCCCAACTTAATAATTAGAAATCGCTCCTCCACCGCATCGTAATGCGGACAATCTTGGCAGTGAGCTCCTTCTTTCTTATGGGGACGGCAGGGCCGGTCTCCCAAGAAATGCCGACAATCACGATGGACTATCATTGGCTTTCCTCCACACGAATCATTAACGACAGAGCAGGAGTCTGTCCAGAAGATAACCACATTGGCCCAATTTGTCAACGGAATCGAGAAATCGGGCAATAGGCCTACAAATCCATTCCTATCGCAGCGCTAAACTCTCTCTTGCCTTCCGCCGATAGCGAGAAATCCAGTTCCAATATTTGCACATAAGGCACGCGACAGGCAAAGCCCACGCCTCCAGCAAGAAGTTCCGCTCGGTGGCGTCCCAATCGCAGTTCGGTTCGCTCCAGAAAGATGAGACCATTCAAACCGAATGGCAGATTCTGAAAACGGTTTCCCAAAGGAAGATCAAAATAGACAATGCTTGTGAGAGGAAATCGCAATTCTGCGGCACCCGAGAGGTAGCCGTCCGCTTCACTCTTTTCAGTACGATAGCCGCGAAATCCTGTGTTGAAACCAAAAAACCAGCGCGCCCACGGTGGCATTCCCGCTGACGCTGTGCCACCACGCAAGCGCAGCGCCAGAATCATGGGCCGCATTCCCTGAGTGAGTGGCCAGAATGCACGGCCATCAGCCTCGGAACGATAGAAGTGCCGGTCTCCTCCGATGTAGTTCGCTTCCAGCCAAACATAGCTTCCTTTTGATGGATACCATTCCACATCGCGATGCTCGAGAGCTATGAAAAGACCCGCAAGTCCTGTTCGGTCCTTCGGAGCCGCCACACCTGACCAGAGCGGTTCTTCTTTGACATATTCATAGCGGAGCTTGATCCCCGCGCGAGAATGAGTTCCCTCGCGGCTGCCTATCTGCAGTTCAGCACGCACATCTTGTGATTCCTTATCAAGCCCAAGGAGTGCGGCATGCCGATTTACTACGGTCAGATTTCTGAAATGAGCGCGCAAAGCCAAGGGAATGGTTCGAGAAAACCACCGGGTATGATAACTGAGAGCACCACCTCGGCTTGCTCCCACCCGAGCCAGTGCTTGAAGAATTGCCCCGCTGCCCACCAAGTTCATGTCCAGCGCCCCGATGTCAAAACTTGCTCCATCAAAGAAGCGGCAAGGGCTTTCGAACAGCTCTGCTATTTGAGTCTCGTCCAAGTTTACTGAAACGATTGGCCAGAGGTGCCACGCTTCCGCCAGACGGACCATGACCACTCCATTCGAATCGGCCGCCACTTCCACGCGATTGAAGAGACCGAGATTCAGAAGGCGATTGCGCGATCGGTCGAGGGCTTCCTGTTGGACAGTATCACCGACTGAAACCGTCAACTCCCGCTCGATCACCCATGCTTTTGTCCAGCGGCGACCCTCGATTTGGATGCGGGTAACTTGAACGGCCTCCGCCGCAGAAATACTGCATAGAATTCCAAGCGCTGCCCAAACAAGTGTTCGCACGCTATCGCCACTCCCACTGAAAGAAAAGATCAAACCCAGACTGGCCCTCGCTTTGGCGTGTTCCCCTTAAGCGCAGCCACGGCAAGACCTGATATTCCAAAATGACCTTCTGTCCTGCCTGCTTCTCCTCCATCGAATGAATCACGCTGACGAAGAGATTGCTTGTAACATAAGCTCCGACCTCGAGCTCACCCTGAGTGAGTCCCGCAACCCCTCCTTGACCGGGGCGATATTCGAAAACTTCAAGGCGTAGCGCTCGACTGACGAGGCGACTGACACCTGCAGACACACCCGTTACGGCGGCCGTTCCCAACATCGGAGTCTCCGATGAGCCCGCGCCTGAAGAGAACATCTCAGTCGCGCCGGTTGCGCGACGGCCCAAAGTAAGATAGGAGACAATATCCTCATAGGTGAGGTCTCCATCGGGATCGCGGCCCGACAATTCAATCTCGGGGTGGTTTTTTGTGCCGCCGAGTTTCAGCACGATCTCAACATTTCGGCTTCGTTTCAAATTTGCCTCAATGGCCGTGATGTCGAGATTGGGATCTTGGAGATCGCCGTCAAAGGTAATGGTTCCTTCCTGCACTTCAAGTTTTCGTGTATAGAGATCCACCGTGCCCCGCACAACACGAATCTGACCGTACACTTGTTCCGTTTGATTCGGCTGCTTGTAGAGCCAGACATCCCCCTCCAATTCGATGGAGACTCCTCCTCCATGAATCCAGCAATTGCGAGGAAGCTTTACGCGGACGGCTTGATCCATTTTCTTGTAGATGAGGTCACCCGGAAAGCGAAAAGCTATCGCTGTGTCACCCCGCAACTCCGCGAGTTCTGCTTCCAAATCAACGAGCTCGATGTCCTTGGTCGTTGCGGAAGTGATGCGGTATCGCAACTCGTCCAGAGTAAGATTTCCCTGCATGCGCAGGGCCATGGGAGGCCCCTGGAGTGCGATATTGCCACTGAGTTTTGCTCTGAGATCCGCGCGATTCAGGATTTGGAAATGCTTGAAGTTGAGGCGGACGGAAAGACTTTCCGGCAGAGGAAAGGCCATGAGCGCCATGCCTTGGCCTTCCATCTTGCCTGTCGCTTTGGCTTCGGCACGCTCAATGAAAAGGCTGTCTCCCCGCCAATTGCCTTTTAGATAGATGTCCTCGTAGTGCAAGCCATGAACGATGTCTTCAATCGAACCGTTCTCGATGACAAGGTCTCCGTTCCAAACAGGTTGCTCCATCGTACCTGAGATATTCAAATCAACGCCTGCCCATCCGCCGATGCGCACACCCCAAGGCAAGTAAGGCTGCAGCTTGGTTAGAGGCTGGCCATGAAACCTCAGACGTGCTGTTAGAGGCTTGTCCCTCGGAAGTTTCAAGCCCTCGGAAAACGAAAGCGTCGCGGGTGCATTGCCGCTGAAAGTCAGCAAGGTGTCTCGCATCCAAACAGCAAATCCGCTAACTGACAAAGAATCTCCATGAAGCTCACCAGTCGCGACGAGCTTGTCTATCCATCCATTCTCATCCCATTGGAGGCTCTCAGCCACAAGTTCGAAATTCACGGTCGGTGCTTGACCGGTCCCCGAGAGCTGTAATAGAGCCGAAATCTTCGCATCCGGTACGGGCAGCAGTTTGGCCAATGCTCCGCTCCGCAAATCTGAGATAAGAACAGCAAAATCCTCTTCTTCTTTGACGGACAATCGGCCGACAGCTCGGATAGCACCAAGATCCGAGTTGAGATCGAAATCCGCCATCGAAAGTTCATTTCCATCCCATGTTAAACTCGTGGGTTTTTCAAGTGCCCAATGGTACCCAAGAACCTCTCCCCTAAGAATGTTCAGATTTGCTGCGAGTGCCCCATTATTGTCCTGTTCAAAAACGCCTTTTAACTGCAATCGCAGGGAGTCGTGCGCGAGCGAAGCCGACAGGTTTGCCGCTACGCTCTCCGGCCGCCCGCTGAAGCGCACCATCACCGTATCCGCCGCGCGACCCGCTACTTCACCGCCTTCCCCGTAGATACTCCCCGCGACAAATAGTGGCGAAAATCGAAAGGTATCCACCGACACCGCAAGGCGGCGAAAAGAACAAGGCCCTGCCGCGACGGATTCTCCCTCCAATTCTGCCTTGGCCTCGAATTCCGAAGGCCCTGCTGCGCTCAGTTTGAATTTTGCATCTGCGGAAAGCTGAACAGCCCCAGCAAGTGAGTCTGCCAAGTCCTCTGGAATAGGTAACTTCGCCGCCAATTCGCGAATGTCTCGCGATTGAATTTCTGCGTGGATCTGGAAAGTGCTGTCGAAAGCCCCTTCCCCCATGACTTCAACGGATGTTCCTTTGTGGGCTGCGTACAATTGTGGGAAGGTGAGCGCCTTGCCCCGCCATTCTGCTTCTACCCTCGCGGTGTCTATGGCATGGCCGCGAAAACTTGTCGGTCCGAAGCTCGCTTCGACCGCTCCTTCTTTGCCAAAGGGCGGAGCGCCTCGCATCCATCCGTGAATCCGAGCATTGATCCGCGGGATGTCAGACGGCACATCTTCGGCAAAATCCTGCAGACACACTTCCCTCACATCCAAGGTGCCCTCTATGCGCGGCAACTCTGCAAGCAAATCGTCAGCACGGAAAGTCATCTTCGCCGACCCGCTTTTTGAATGAATCTCTCCTGCGCCACTGAGACTCTGGTCGCGCCATACAAAGTCGAAGTCGGCTCGGCGGATTTCGTAGTTATCATAGCTCGAGTTGTGCAGGGAAATATGCGCGGAAATACCCGCTGTCTCCAAAGGTGGCCCGTCTCCCCGAATATCAAAACTGCCCGAAAGCCACGCCTGAGCCATCACAGTGTCTGCAAAATAATCCGGGCGCAAGCCGAAGAAGCTGCCACGTGCAAGACCCGCAACTCGCTCGACAGGCCAAGCGGTTTTTGCAGTAACCGCCACAACACCTGCTTGTGGCCAATCCAAAGCCAATTGAATTCCCAAAGAATCTTTGAGCTCATAGTGCAAATCCACTGAGACTGTATCATTCGGAGGTTTCCATTCCAAGAATGGGGATAGCATCTGCAACGGCAAACGAGCGTGCACACATCCCGCGCCATGCCCCGATTCTGCCAAAGGCCATGAGCCTGAGCCGCGGAGACGGATTCCCTCCGTCTCGAGGGCGAAATGATGAAGGATAAGTTCCCTGGGTTCATAGGATAGGCCCGATTCGATACGCAGACTATTCGTCTGAAAAAACAATTGCTCATCCTCACGGACAGCCAACGCCTCAGCGGAAATTTCAAGTTGCCGGATATGCACTCGCCAGGGTTCTGCCGGTTTCGCCGTTGGCTTTTCCGGCGATGGCTTGGCGAAAACATCTTCAAAGCCGAAACGGCCCATGCTGTCCATCGTGATTTCAGTCTGCAGCCCCTCGATTCGGAGAGAATCAAAGTCGAGCGAGTGAACCAGTAGCGAGAAAATACGCAATCGCCCAGAGATGCGTTCTACTTGCACAATCCCCGCGTACGCGGGGACCGCGCCGCGAGAGGTAAGCCTTGCTCCTGCAATGTCAAAAGCTCCTGTAGGGAGAAGTCGCACACTTTCAACTTCAAGGCGACCATTCAATCCTTGATTGACGCTCTCCAGAAGACGATGCACAATCCAACTCTGTATCGGATGAAAATACAGCACCGAAACACACGAAAGAAGCACGAGCCCAACCATTACCCCAAGGAGCAGCCGCAGATAAACTCTTTTCTTTCGCCCGGTCATTGTCTCTTTCGGCCCATCTTCTTCTTAGAACGCCTCACCTATTGAAAAGTGCCAGTTCCACTGGGCTTCGCCAAAGGGATTGGTTCGCAGTTGCCAGGCAAAGTCGGTGCGTATCGGTCCGACCGGCGTGATGACTCGGACGCCGAATCCGGCCGACGGCAGCAAATCGCCGAGGACGATTTGGGATGGTTTTCCCCAAACGAAACCCGCATCACAGAAAAGGGCGAGGCCAAACGGCCCCCAGATTTCGTGGCGCACTTCCGTCGCCATTTCAAGCGCCGCATCACCGCCAATGGGCGTTGTAATATCCGTTGAGCTTCGCGGCGAGAGCATTCGACGCGGCCATCCGCGAACCGAGGTCGGCCCTCCCAGATAGAACCGATCCTCAACGGGCGTTACTTTCTCGCCCCGAACCGGACGCATCAACTCCACCTTCACTTTGCCAGCCAAGACAGTCTGGCTGGCGATCGGACGAGCAACGGCACTCGACAGAGTTCCTTTCGCCCAACGCACATCGGTTCTCCAGAAAAGACCCTGCTCGGCAAGCTCAAACCCCACGACATGACCTTTGCGCGGCAGAAGAGGATTGTCGCGGGTGTCCCAGAAAAGGCCAACAGTTTCGACGGAACGCGGATAGCGTGCGGGAGGAGCGCTGGCCGTGTCTGGTGTCCCGAAGCGGTGGGCATAGCCCAGCTCATGGAGAAAACGCAGCGTGACATAGCGCAACGGCTCAGCGGAAATGCCGTTCGTCAGACCAATTGTTTCCAACCGATATCCCTTTTCGATCTCCAGTTGCCACCGAGGACCAATCACAATATCCGTGGGATCGTAAGGAAAATGGGGCCAGAAAAGTCGCATGTCCGCTTTGCGCAAAATTTGGGAGACTTTCCCCGAAACTTGAAGACGCCTTCCTCTGCCGATGAAATTCCGGTCGGTCCATTCCGCCTGGCCTCGCGCCTCCTCTTCGGAATCATAGCCGGCTCCGAGCCGCAACCGGTAGCGTCGGCCTTCCTGCACCTGGATTCGGATCGGCAAGACAACTCCCAAGACATGCGTATCTGCCTCGACAAGGGTGGTGCTAAAAAGCTCAAGCCGATAAATTCGTCGCCGGGTCTCCGAGAGTTTCTGGGGATTGAATCCGTCGCCTTCTTCATATCGAAACTCGCGTCGCACCACTTCGCGGGAGACCTGCTTCAATCCCGTGACCTCTGTTGCACCAAAGTAGCAGAAGGATCCCGGATACAGGGTGAAACGCACTTCACCTTTTCGCGCCGTGGTGTCAATTTTCACTTCGGTTTCCACTCGCGCTCGTGCATGGCCAAGTTTGCGGAGGACATAGACAATAGTATCACGCGACGCCTCGACCGCATGTTCCGAAAGACGATGGCCAAGTTCTACCGACAGCAATGGGGCAAGCCTCGCGGAGTCCGTGCCGACACTCGGGTCGGAACCGAATCGGATGGTGAAGTGGCGAAGAAGAATCGGCTGGCCCTCCTCAATGTGGACCTTGACCTTCACGGCGTTGTCCAGTTCAATGACCTCGCCTTCGACCTTCGCCTCGCAGAATCCCTCGCGAGCGTAAAAATGCTCCAAACGAATGATATCCGAGGCAAAATCATCGGCAAGGAAAAGGGGCCGTTTACCCAGAGGCAGGTAGCGCCGAATCCACGGAGGCTTCTCAGCGGCCATGTGTGCCAGAAGTTCGGCGCGTCGAAAACTCCTGATTCCCGGAAATTCGATCACATTGACGGACCAGCCGTTATAGCGCTGCCACATTTCGTAGGCCGATAGATTCAAACCGGCAATGGTCGAGCCCGTTCCAGAAAGCAAAAAGAGGAAAATCGCCAAGACGCGGAAAAGGCGCATGGGATCAGGCCAAGGTATGAGAAGATTTCATTCCTGTAATTTCGGGAAAAGGGTAGAGAAAGTCAAGTATGTATTCTGGTTGGTGGGATGGAACTGCCCTTAACGGCAAAATAAAGTCTGGTCGGCAAACGAAATATCAGTAAGAGGAAAGGAGGGGTCGTTTTCTATGGCACATCCGAGCTATGTCGGAACAGGCTTTGGAGAATGCCTGCGAGCAAGGGCCTCCAGCAAACGCTTTGTCGATTCTCGCGCCGTTGCTGCTCGAGGCGTTTGTTCGACATGGAGTGATTTGACAATGACATCAATTCGCGTGCTCCTTGCCTTCAACTGTGCAGAGGTGGGTTGGCCGGCGCTAATCAAAGAGGCGTCAATCGCTTGCTCGATATGCCTTTTGGTCCCTACAAAGAAATCGGTGCACCAATTCGACCAACTTGTCAAAAACAATCCTGCAGCTAAGTCAATTGCCACTTCGATTTGGTTGCGCCGCTCTTCCTCTTGATTTCTCAATCGGCCGGCGATCTTCTTCACGAGATGCCGTCCCTTTCCTCTTGGAGGAAAGACTTCTCTTTCGGTCAGGATCGTCTCGAGCTTCGCCGCCAGGTTATCGGCCCTCCATGGTGTGTGGCTCTCGTTCAGTCCAAGTCGCGGCAAGTCCAACTTCACGGCTAACGCCCCCAGTCCCACAACAAACTCCGCCAAACGCTCGTCAGCAAAATGCTCGAGCTTGGAGCGCAGCGTCCCCAAGGCGACGGCTTCAAGAAAACTCCTCACTCGGACATCCTTCGCTCGGAAGAGCTTTTGCACACTGGGGGCATTCTGCTGGTGATGAAAGTGGCTTTCGACTTGATTGCGAAATCCATGGAGCCAATTCTGCCGATAGTGTGCGAGGAGTTGCTCCACTCGCTTCATTCGGCCATGTTGCAAGTCGAGGGCTTTCTGCAGTTCATTTCGTTGATGGTCGAGGAGATTCTCGCAGCGATTCCGGAGCCATTGCCAAATGGCGGTCTCTCTCGCGGCTTGCTGGCTGGGTGTTGTCTCGAGTAGGGCGCTGACTTCACTTTCAAGACGGGTCACCGTTTCGCTCAGTTGAAGGTCACCTCGCCGAACTTCCCAGCGTCGTTGTCCGAGCTCCCGGAGGTCATTCAGGAGCTCTGGGGGCGTATCGTCGAGAACAATGACCGCCCCATGTTGCCGAGCGAGAATGGCAATGGTTTCGGGCGACTTCCACAGAGTCTCCAGCTTGTCAGGCCATGGCACCCAAATGAATCGCCACTTCGCGTCCGTTGTACCCGGCGTCGTTTGGCGAATCCATACGATGTTGTCTGCCGTGATGCTTTTCTTGAAAAAGGCGGTCAGCGCAGACATTGAAATGCGCCGTTTGCTCGAGCCATAACATAGGGTACACCCCTCATAGGCTCCACCCTTGACTTCCCAAACGACGGTAGAAGCCGTCATCTCGGGGAAGGTCGCCGCGAGTGACATTGCCTTCATCAGCCGCTCGGCCAAAGGCAAGTCTCCGCCGAAGAGAGCAAGCGCAGGTGAAGATGATAGCTCCGAGTGATAATACTCCAGTTCAGGCAACTCGCAACCGGCCTCTTGACACTGAGTTAGAATGGCTTTGATGTTTGGACCGGCTGGGGAAGCAATCCGCCTTCCTGCCTGTTTCAGCACGACAGAAAGCCACCGCAGCGCCTTTTGGGCCGACCGCGCAAAGGGCGGGGAGCTTACCGTCTCGACCTGTCTTCCTTTCACGAACACACCTCAACCATCCTGACTAATGCGGTTGCACTCTTCTCATGGCAGATGGGGTGCAAGCGGTCCCTGAGTGATGTAATAGATTAGAAGCTGCAACAAGATGCCAAAGCCAATCAGAACGAACATCCAATTTGTTCCTTTGCGACGCTCGCCTCGTTCGCATTCAAACTGCGCGAGAAGGTCCCTCTTCACAAGAGCCTGATGGTCTGCAAAGGTTTTGTCCATGAATTCAAATTTGCTCGTCACAAAATCAGTAATCTCGCGCTGAAGAGTTACTAAGGTTGTTTCTCGCAATTGCTCAAGGTCCGTGCGCACCCGATTCAGCATGCCAGCCGTTTCGACAAAGCCTTGCGCGGTACGACGGGCGAAATCCGAGATTTGGCCACTCTGGTCTTGCAGCATCTCCGAAAGCGACCCTTGCGCTTCGCGCAGGTTGTCTCCCACGGCCTCGAGCGATCTTTCCATCGCCTCAGTCACGCGCCGAACGGCGCCAATTTCTCCAAGTTGCCGCTCAAGCCTTCGTTCGAGGAGTGGAAAAATCTTCTTCAATGCATCGTAGTTCTCTCGAAGGTTGCCAAACTCCTCACTCGCGACTCTCAAGATGCTCTTGCAGTCGGATGTGAGCGTGTTTAGGGCAAGCTCATCGCTCTTGTGGAGAGACTCCAGAAGATTCGCATACCGTTCAACAGTCTGCGCCACCGAGGAGACTTGCTGGAGGAATCTGTCATAGCCGGCATCAATGACTTGTCGCAGCCTTTCTTGTGTTTCGGTGTAGGCGCGGTTTGCGGCGTCTTTCAAGATGGTCGGGCTGGCCTCTTGGGCGGTGCGGACTTGCGCGAGTTCATTGGAAACTTGGCCGATTTCCGCCATGAGAGTTTCGGCAGTCTCCCGGCGTTCTTGGCGATCACTGTCCTGGGCACTGGAAAGCTCAGCAAGTCCATCTTCGAGCTTTTCCAAGCGGCCAAGCGTCGCAATGATTTTGTCGAATTTGCCGCTCCATTGAGCTTTCCATTCGGCGGAAAAGCGACTCACGCGGGCTTCGACTTCGGAGCGCTCCGCCTTGAAACCCGCCGCCATGTCCGACTGAATGGCCCTGAACCCCTCCTCGATATGCTTGCTGAAGGCGGCGTTCTCTCGCTGCACCTCCGTGATGGCGGCGAAGGTGGCTTCCTGAGCGTGCGCTATCTTCGTTTCGATTTTTCCAAAAGAAGCCGTTTGAATCGCGGCTTGCTGTTCACGCTCTTCTTTCTGCTGCCCCATCGTATCGGCAAAGGATTTTTTCAGTACTTCGCGGCTGTCAACGCCAAGCTGCTCCAAGCGCGCAAGAGACTTCACAATAGTACCCGCCGCGTCGCTTGACTTCTTCTGCTGTGCGGTTGCCTCCTCCGAATATCGCTGCATCGTCACTTGGAGGGTTTTGCGAAATTCCGTGGAGGTGTTTTGATACTCCTTTTGAAGCTCCGTGATCTTCTGATTCAGGGATGTCATGCCGACAGAAAGCTCATGGCGCACATTTCCCACGCTGAATTCCGGCTCGCTTCCTCCCTTGAAACCGCCTTTCTTCTTCTCCGCAGGATGCGTCGCTTGCTCCGCAAGAGTTTGCAGATGACTACGCAACGGCGATAGGGCCGACTCGACCTCTTGACGAACCTGAGGCCCGATGCCGCTGCCAATCGTGCTGACCGCTTCATCGAGCCGCTCCAGTCGCTCGCCGGCTTGCCGTTGAAAATTAGCCAGACCCTCTCGAAGAACGACTTGCAGTCGGCCCCACTCGGCTTCGAAGTCACTCTGAGTCGCTACCGGGAGTCCATGCGGAGAAATATCAGGATGTTGCGAAAGGGAAACATCACGCGCCAGTGGCCCTTGCGGGAATTGACGAAGGTCCGCAAGGCGATGCTCGACTTCGGTAAGGGTCTCTGTCAACGCCTGACGACTGGCTCGGGCAGATTCTTGAACGAGCTCAGCCTCCGTTCGCAGCGAGTGTCCCAACTCGTCACGCGTCCGCTCAAAACTCGTGAGCATTTCCCCCGCATAGCCTTGCAGTTGCGCGATGTTCTGGCCGATGAGCTGCTCCAAGTCCTTGACGCTTGCCAAGAGGCGCGTGCCTGCAGGCGCGAAGACCTCCCGCAAGCGATCAACGCCGTGAGCAAGCTGTTCAAGCGTTTGTTGACTCTGCGACAAATCTTCAAAAGCACTGCGCAATGAAGCAATTTCCTGGCGAAAGGCCGGAATAAATTTTTGCTGCGTCAGTTCATCGGAAAGTGTCTCGAGGAATTCCTTCAGAGGCTCCAAGAGCTCAGCGTTTTCTGGGTCAGACGCCATGTTTCCCTCCTAAGTCATCGCTTTGACTAATGCAAGCATAGGGCCACTTATTCTCGCGAAATCTCACCGATTGCCTGTTCGTTTGAACTCTCTATAGAATACATTCCAGAATTATCAAAGGAGAATCAAAGGCTAATGGCGGCGGTGAATCGCCGGAATCATCGCGTTTTGGAGCGGACTTGATTCGGCAAGAAGACACCCCTTCCAGCTTCCCCTACTGAAGTAGGGGAAGGGCTCGAGTTTCCCTCTACTTGAGTAGGAGGACGAAAGGGGGTCAGTAACTCAGTTTGCCCTGCTTGTGCAACAGGACGGAATATCACTCTAATGTTCTTGAGATACGCTGTAGACCGCAAGCTCCTGCGTGCGGAACCGCGGGACGCGGGAGCGTCCCGCCTGGTGATGAACACGGCTCAACGGGCAAACCTTTTTTGGAGCGGGATTGGTAAGATTTTGGGAAAGATTTCTGGTCAGAGACAACGGCGCTGGTGTGCAATTACGCGATGCGTTTGTGGAAGCGAAGGAGGGCCAGAGAAAAAATCAGAGTGCCGAAGAGGGCGAGGGCGAGAATCTCGCCGGCAAGGTCTTGGAGGCCACTGCCTTTGAGGAAGATCGCGCGGATGATGGTCATGAAGTAGCGGAGCGGATTCAGGTAGGTGAGAAGCTGCACGGCCCGGGGCATATTTTCAATGGGAGTGAAGAAGCCCGACATCAGCATCCCAAAGACCATGAAAAACCAGGCGAAGAAAAGTGCTTGTTGCTGGGTTCCCGAAACGGTTGAGATAAAGAGCCCAACCCCTAAAGTGGTCAAGATGAACAGCGAGGCGGCACCTGCCAGGAGCCACAGACTTCCACGAAACGGAATCCCAAACCATAGCGTGCCCACGAGAAGAGCGACCGACATTTCCACGAAAGCGATAACGACAAAGGGAGCCGTTTTTCCCACAATAAAATGGAACTTTTTGAGCGGCGTAACCATGAGTTGTTCCAGCGTGCCAACTTCTTTTTCACGGACAATTCCCAGCGCCGTAAGGAGTGTTGTCACGACCGTCAGCAGTACGACCACGATTCCCGGCACCATGTAGTAGACCGAAAGGAGCTCGGGATTATAATATGCCTGCGCTCGAAGGCTGACTTGATGCACACTCTTGCGCAGCGCGGGTTGCATGTCAAGCCTTCGTTCGAACTCATCGGCCAAGAAACGCCTCAGAACTCCTTGAGTGTAACCCACGCCGATACCGGCGATATTCGAATTCTGTGCGTCGGCGATGAGTTCAAGCTCCGTGGGTTTGCCGCTGTGGATGTCCCGCGCAAAATGCGGAGGAATTTTCAAGACGATATCGGCCCGACCTTTCTCCAAAAGCGCAGCGGCCTCCTCTTGGGCCGATTGCACCGATTGAAAGTAGCTCGAAGCAAAGAACTTGCTGACGATGGAGCGAGAAAGCGCCGATTGGTCCTGATCGAAGATAGCAAGGCGAACATGCTTCACATCAAGATTGATGGCGTAGCCAAGAATAAGAAGCTGGATGACCGGCATAAAGAAAATAATCATCACCATTTCGCGCTGGCGAAATACCTGCCGGAACTCCTTTTGCAGGAAATGCTTCAGCACGGTTCAGCCCACCCTCACCTTGAAATTTTTTACCGCCAGCCCCAACAGCACGGTTCCGATGATGAGAAGAGCAAGCGCTTCCGGCGCGAGAGTCGTCCATCCCACTCCTTTGAGCAGGATTCCGCGAATAATCCGCAAGTAGTAGGTTGCCGGGATGATGCTGGAGAGAAATTGGTGGAGCCGGGGCATGCTCGATATAGGGAATACAAATCCCGAAAGAATCACCGATGGCAGAATCGTCATGACAAGTGCCAGCATCATCGCGAGCTGCTGCGTTTTCGCGAGAGTGGAAATGAAGAGCCCCAAGGCAAGACAGGGGAAAAGATAGATGAGCGTCCCCACCAGAAGCAGCGCCGGCGAGCCCCGGAACGGCACACCGAAAATGAGCAACCCCGCGCCGATGATAAGCAGCCCGTCCAGAAGAGCCAAGGCTACATAGGGAATCACCTTGCCGACGATGACCTCAATCGGATGAACGGGCGCGGCCAGAAGCTGTTCGAGCGTGCCCGTCTCCTTCTCCCGCGCAATCGCAAGCGAAGTCAGAAGAGCGGAAACCATCATGAGGATGATAGCGGCAAGGCCCGGAACGACGAAATTGGCGGACTCCAGGGATTCATTGTACCAGAAACGCGGTCGCACCTCAACGAGTGTTTGCATTCTTTGTGGTGCGAGGCCTGCACTGAAATTCATCAAAACAGCCTCACTGTACTGAAGGATGGTCTGTCCTACATTGCCATCGGAACCATCCACGATGACTTGCACCGGAGTCTCCGGTCGTGTCGCAATGGACTCGCCAAATCCTTGCGGAATTGTGAGTCCTCCTTTGATGTCACCGGTGCGAAAAAGGGCCTCGAAATCCGCCGCTTTCTCCACATAGCGACGCACTTCGAAATGGCCGGATTGGACAAAGGCCGACACCAGCCGCCGCGAAGCCTCGGAATGGTCTCCGTCAACGACGGCAATGCGGATATTCTTCAGATCAATATCAACCGCATATCCAAAAATGAATATCTGCAGCAGTGGCATGAGAATGACAATCATCAGCGACCGCGGGTCTCTCAGAATATGAAAGAATTCCTTCTTGATGATTGCCCAGAGCCTCACGCGACCTCCTCGCTTCGCATCAGCTCGACAAAAAGATCCTGTACCGTCGCTTTATGCAGTCTTTCTTTGAGACTGGACGGTGTGTCTAAAGCGATCACCCGTCCGTCGCGCATAATGGAGATGCGGTCACAGTATTCGGCTTCATCCATGTAGTGGGTGGTGACGAAAATCGTCTTTCCATCCGCCGCAAGACGATGAATGGTGTCCCAGAAGCTTCGCCGCGCCAGCGGGTCAACTCCTCCCGTCGGTTCATCGAGGAAAATGATTTCCGGCTCATGAAGCAGCGCCGAACCCAAAGCGAGCCGCTGTTTCCATCCAGGAGGAAGTCGCCCCGTCATCTCTTGCCGCACATCCGCGAGTCCAAAACGCTCCAGCGCGGCATTGACCTGAGTCTTCAATTGCCGCTCCGGCAAACCATAGATGCCACCGAAGAAATAGAGATTCTCTTCGACCTTGAGGTCGTTGTAGAGAGAGAATTTCTGAGACATGTAGCCAATATGGCGCTTCACCTTCTCTCCCTCGCGGCCAATGTCGAAACCGGCCACTCGTCCTTCACCTCCGGTGGGCTTCAACAGACCACAGAGCATACGGATCGTCGTGGTTTTTCCGGCGCCATTGGCTCCAAGAAAGCCGAAAATTTCGCCACGTCGAACCGCGATGGTCACTTTGTTCACGGCTACAAAATTTCCAAAGCGCCGCGTAAGTTCTCGCGTTTCAACGGCGTATTCGGTGGCAGTCATGTTTTTCAGCTGTTGAGTAGACTGATGAAGGTATCTTCAATGGAAGGAGCGGTATCGCGAATGCGGCCAGGAGGAAGGCCCGTCACAGCGGCGACTTCTTTGCGGCAGGTCGTTGCATCATCCGTCGTGATATGAAGCCGCCCACCAAAGAGATGAACCGACTTGACCGAGGGCAAGGCGCGGCACTTCTCTGCAACCGGAAAGAGTTGCTCTCCCTCAACCTCGAGAAGTGTGGCGTCAAAGAGTGTGGGGATATTCTGCGGGCTTTCAATAGCCAGGATTTCTCCTTTATGAATCAGCGCAATCCGTCTGCACCGCAGGGCTTCGTCCATATAAGGTGTCGAAACGAGAATCGCGACTCCTTTGCCGGCAAAGCGTTCCAGAATCTCCCAAAACTCAAGACGAGATACGGGGTCCACGCCCGCCGTCGGTTCATCCAAAACCAAGACCTCGGGCGTATGGATAAGGGTACAACAAAGCGCGAGCTTCTGCTTCATTCCGCCCGAGAGTTTGCCCGCTCTGCGTTCCACAAAGGGCCCGAGTTTCGAGAATTCGAGGAGTTCCGGAAGACGACTGTCAAAATCGCGGCGCTGGACTTGGTAGAGGTCGGCGAAGAAGCGAATATTTTCGGCGACAGAAAGGTCGGGATAGAGCGAGAATCGTTGAGGCATGTAACCGACGCGTGCCTTCGCTTCGCTGGCTTGCCGGACCACATCAAAGTTGCAAATACTTGCACTACCCTTGTCCGGCGCGAGAAGTGCGCAGAGGATTCGCATGAGAGTCGTTTTGCCTGCGCCGTCAGGCCCGATCAGCCCGAAAATTTCGCCCGCCTCAACTTCCAGACTGGCATCGCGCAGCGCCTCAATTTCGCCGTAGCGTTTGGCAATGTGCGATATGCGAATGTGGGACATGGAAAAGTGGGAAAGGAAAAGAAAGGGAAGAATTACTCTAAATACGCTTCTACCGGCATTCCAATTTTGAAAATGCCTTCGGGATTTGCGACCATCACCTTAATCGCATAGACGAGTTCGACGCGCGCTTCGCGTGTTTGCACATTCTTCGGCGTGAACTCCGCCTGGGGCGAAATCCACGAGATTCGCCCTTCAAATTTCCGGTCAGGGTGCGAGTCAACTCGTAATCGAAGAGTTTGATTCAGCCGGATGCTCCCCAATTTCGTTTCGGGGATATAAAGAAGTGCGTACATGTGTCGAAGGTCGGCGAGCGAAACAATGCTTTCACCGGGGCTGAGTGTTTCGCCAGTCTCGTGATACTTCTCGACAACCGTGCCACCAGTAGGAGCGCGTACAATTGCATCGGAGACACGCTTCTCCACAAGACGCAGTTTCTCGCGAAGCCCGCGCTCTCGATAATCCAAATCCCCTTGAGCGATGCGCGCCGCCAGCACCGCATTTTGTGCAACATCGAGCTGCGTTTGCAGCCTATCGAGCTCAGCCGTGCCGATAGAACCCTCATCATGAAGGCTCTTCACGCGCCGAAATTCTCGCTCGGCTGCTTGAAGCTGAATTTCCGCAAGCTCCCGCTGCGTCTGAGCCTGACGGCGAAGCAGATCCATCTGCTCCAAGCTGATATTCGTGGATTCGCGCTCAATTGCAAGTTTCGCCGTATCCAAGACAGCAATCGTGTCCCCTTCTTGCAGCTCGCGGCCTTCTTCAACGGGCAAATAAATGACAGTCCCGGGCTCAGTGCACGAGATTTCAACAACCGTCGCCTCGAAAGTGCCCGTACTGTCCGGCAAATCCGCCCCCCGCCGACAACTCGTCATTATCAGTGAAACGACAAGAACAATTGCACCAAATCTCACCACAGTCCCTCTTTAGTCGCCCAGGCAGATCCCCTGAGCTGCCCGGAATCTCTCGTTTCCCTATGGGCAGCCTCTGGCCGCCCTCGTCCTCTCTTCCGCGACCGGAGGTCGCGGCTAGTGTTTTTGGAATCGCGGGTAGTATTTTGGAAGTGGCGGCATGTGTCTCACATGCCCCACAAACCCTCATCGAAACATCAGCCGCAAATCCCCGAAGAATCGCGTTTGCGCGTCGCGTCCATCCGGAGGCATATGATAGCTCGCGCCTCCCAAAATCCGGAAGATGGAAACATCCAAACGGACGCCACCCGAGAGAGCAGGCGTTTCCATGTAGGGATAGAGAATATCCTCCAGATCCCTCCTGAGTTCAGCTTCCGTGGCGTTGCTGACTTGCTTGATGTGCTTTCTTATGAGGATGCTATTGCGGAATTGCAGATCAAAAAGCAATCGGCTGAAGCCGACGGATTCAAATGGCGCCCAGCGCAAGCTGACTGTCTGGTTGGATTGATTCAAACCTGCAACCGCGTGTGATGACACCCGGCCCGAATCGCTCGGGTCATTGATATAGTCAAAACTCGGGATGAGCACAGCACCAATACTCCCTACCGCTTGTCCGGTCTCAGAAAAACGAAGAACACATGCTCCCTCCACTTCGCGGGCATTCCTATATTTGAAATCGTAGTCGCCATCATCGTTTGTCAGGTGCTGCTCCGAACTTCCCATCCCGAACCAAGTGGAAAGTTTCACCCATGCCCCCAACCTTTTCAATGGTCCGAAGGCCGCGAGTTTGTCCACGCCACACCGTGCCGTCAATTCGTAGCGCGACATATCCTGCACCGGTGGCTCTTCGAATTCATCGTCGTCCCGGGCGGAGCGAATCGGATCCCAGAATGGATCATCGCGGTAAAACGCACGAATCCCGCCGAAGATAAAGAAAGGCCGGTCCCACGCCGGAATCCAGAGTGCTTCAAACGAACTTGCAAGAAAGCTGGGGCTCAGGCTGTCCACAACCCACGGCGCCATTTCCACCATGAATCGCAACCCCACGCGCGAGTGCATATCTTGCCGACCGCTGACCCACGGCGACCAGACCGCAAAATCCCATTCGTTCCCCGCACCCAATATAAGCCGCTGCCGGTCAGGCTCGCGCTGCGTCATGTCATAACGGCCAGCGATGCAACCGAGCGCGATGCGATAATACATACTCCGCGGCGGTCGCAAGACTTCATCGGAAACATAAATAGTATCGTGAATAATCACCGTGTCAATACGTTCGAAAACATTGGTGAGAACGACCGTGTCTCTTGGCGTCGGTTCCGGCGGAGGAAAATAGATTCGCACCGAATCGAAATTCCACGCCATCAGCGACGCACCTGTCAGCGAGAATTTGAAGGTCCCTTCGACATCCGTGCCAAAATAGCCTTTGTCAATCGCGCGCGAAAGCCCCGAGAGAAGTCCATAGCCCAGCGCCTTGGGGCCGATATTCTGCGAGGCCAGGGTATCAAAATAGGCCGCCTGCTTTCGCGTTTCATAGACTGCGACATTCACCGGCACCGTGAAACTGCGCAGGAGCGAATCGAGCGAGGGCGAAATCGGCCGCAGACGCAACACGCGCCCTGTCGGATAGAGCAGCACGACATCGGTCTCGTCAAATCCATCATTCATCACATCCACGAGCATCATCCGCTCAATCGCTTCATCTCCTAAGATGAGCTCGCGCCGAAACTGCTCGACAACCGACAAATCACTGATCGTTTTGGCCGTCACGAACCGAAACTCGACATCGTCGGCGGCCCAAAGTGAATGCGCCGCGATAAGGACGAAGATAATGGCCCCAAAAATTCGCTTCAATTTAGAGTCTCCAAAGCTTGACGATACTTGCGCATCATCTCCCAATTGTTTTGCTGCCGATAGGCATCTTCCAGAATGGTGTACGCCGAGCGAAGCTGCTCTTTTGTCAGAGAAAAGTCGAGCGCTCTTGTGGCGAAGGTGATTGCTTTCGCGGGATCATTCGCGGCAAGCCGAGCAAGTTCCACAAAGCAAGCACCCTGTCCGCTCCAATCGAGCTTCGTCCCCTGCAAATAATACGAAAGTGCTGTGCGTGCGTCCTTCTTCGCTTCCAAACTCTGCGCATACCCATAGCACATCTTGCCAAAACTCTCTCGATATTCCTGCTTCGCGCCGGGGTTCTTCTCAATAAGATTCTTCATGCGGTCCAGCCCCATTGTCGGCTCGAATTCGGTGAATTCGAGCGTCGCCAGCCGCCATTCCAGCTCTTGCATGGCCGCCTGTGTGCGCACGACTTGAATGCCGGAAAGATAGGCTCGCCTCGCATCCCCAAATCTTTTCTCTCGCTCGGCGCGAAACGCCTCGTCCCGATATTCCGCCGTCCGAATTCCGCCATTGTCCCAATTGATCCATTCAATCGTTCGTAGAATCTGAGCGCTATCCTCGGGTGAGGCGAAGGACAAAGCCGAGCGAAATGTCGCCAGCGCCAATCCATCCTGATAGGTGCGTGTGTAAGCGTCCGCCAAAAAAATCCGATATTGATTCGGCAGCGACACCTCCTGGCCCTCGGTGAGCTTATAGACATCAATTGCCTTTTGAAATCCTGTGATCGCCGCTTCATAGCTCGCCGCCTGAAGGCTTGCATAGGCATAGTTGAACCAAAGCCGATGCTCCCCTTTACGAGTCTGCAGCACGACGCGATAAGTTTTGGAGGATTCCGCCCAATCCTGCAACCGATCAAGCGTCGCCGCAAGCCAAAGGGGTGGATCCGGTGCCTGCGGAACCAATTCCATCGCATGCCGGAAATGCTTTGCCGCCGTGCGGTACGCTGTCATCGCGCGCAATGATTCCTCGCTCGCAGGCGACATCACCGTCGTATCACCCAACAGGCCACGAACGGCATTGATAACGCCTCGCGGCTTGGCTTTTGTCGTATCCTGTCCTTCAACTCGCGCGAGCGAATCCGCGAGCTTTCGCAGCTCCTCGCCCGTCGCAAAATCTTCTTTGCCTCGCTCCATTTCTCGCTCGGCCACGGCTTCCGCCTCAGGGCTTCCATAGAGCAGCCGCGCGAGCGTGTCGGCCTCGCCCGCCGTCGTCGTATCCACCCCCTGCGGGACGGGCACTTGTCCTCGCCGAGACGCCGCACATCCTCCGAGCATAAAGACGCAAAAAAGGAATACGACTGTAACAGAAAACAAGATGTGGTATCTACTGTATTTCGACATAGTCATTTTTTTGCGAGATATTTTCGCTGCAGTGTCGGCTGCTTGCTGCCGACTCTGTGCACTGCCGTGCGACACTACCGGAACTGTCCCCCGCCGCGGCATGCGTCTCGCGTGCCCGGCAACCTAAACCTTCCACAACTCAACAATCCCCGAACTTAGCTCCAAATAGTCCCGCGCACTCGACCACGGGTGATCTCACGCATGCCACGGCGCGGAAGATATAAGGGCTAATTCGAACCACCAACACGAGAAAAATCGTTGAAGACAAGCGCCAATTTTGCTATTCCAAGATATTCCAATGACTTATATTCCTGCTTCCTTATAGCGTGATCTGGCACTTTCTTCGGTTCATCCAGTTTGATAATCGCCTTCAAGTAAAAAACCGCTCTCCCCTTTTCTCGCACGATCTTATCTACAACGCCAATGTGCGTAATTGCCGAGTCCGGGGCCTCCAAATAGAAACCAATGAAATCAGCATCGTAAGCCGGTACGCCACGAGGATCCCCTCCGAAATACACTTCCATGTCCTTAAAATGGTTCATAAACCAGTCTTTTGTCATTCCACGGACGATTGCGCACTGTTTTTTCTTTTCTGCCATGATACCCCTCTCAAAATTGAAAAGTCCACCGCCGCGGCATGCGTCTCGCGTGCCCGGCAACCTAAACCTTCCACAACTCAACAATCCCCGAACTTAGCTCCAAGTAATCGCGCGCACTCGACCACGGGTAATTCTCCGCTTGTTCAACCAATCCTCGACGAACGGGATTGCCGTGAATGTACTCGATCCGTATTCGTGCGGCGTTTGAGCCGGGGATTGGAATATCATCATATCTGCGTCGCCACAGATTACTGTCCGCGTATTGATGTGGACGACACTTCTTAGAGGTCAAGCCTTTGAAAGCTTGCATGAAATCTGAAACGAGTGAGCCCGAACCATCTTGGTATAGCAAGGCATGCAGATGATCTGGCATCAACACATATCCCAAACATCGAAGTGTAAATCTGCTGCGATAGCCATCGAAGATTTTCAAGACTTCTGTACAGATAGCATCTTCGATGAACCAATTGCCACGCAATGCGGTGACCGTCGTTATGAAGTGAATGCTACCTTTGAAATCGAGAATCTGATGACGACGGAGCATGTGTATGTTTTGTTGCGTACCGGGCATGCGAGACGCATGCCGCGGCGTGTATTTTTTCGCGAGGTATTTACGCTGCGATTTCGGCTGCTTGCAGCCTACCCATTTCTCGCGCGGGGTGAGGGCACCCGCGCGCGGCGCTTTTTTTGCCGAGGCGGATCCCCTGATTGCCCGGCACTTATCTCTTCGCCGCCTTCGGCCCTAACGAAATTCCCTCTGATTCCATCCATCCGGCGAAAACTTCATAAAAATCGCGCGTGCGCTCCAGTGTCGGGCGCTCGCGAATCGCCACAATTGCGGACGGGCCGGTGGGCCCCTGCGTCACGCGGCCAAGCCCAAGAAACTGACTCCGCTGCCGAAAATCCGAATCCGCAAGCAAAATCGCCGTCTCGCCTTGAACAAGGAAGAGCTTGAGCTGATGCTCCACCTCCGAAAATTGCACATGAATCTCCCAGCCTTGAAAACGCGCCTTTCCCTTCAAGTATCCGGGCTTCGTCTCCAAGTAGTCCATGACGACCTGTGCAAAGGCTCCTTTCTGACCGCGCAGCCAACGAAGCAATCCCGAAAGAACCTCCTCATCCACAATATCGTCGCCCAGGCTCAGCTTGTCGGAAGGATTTTGTCCCTCACTTAGACCCGCTGGACTGCGGTATTTCTCTCCCGTAGGCAGCCCGGGCAGACTGGTCGCTGGTGCCTCCACGCCTCGCGCGGTGCCGAGCTGCGGCACCGTCGTTCCGGGCGTTTCGGTGGATGGGCCTGTATAGGAAGGTCGGCTGGGCGCGGGCAAATCGCTCGAGCCTCGACCTTGATACACTTCGCCTCGGGATGGCAATGCGCCCGGCAAAGCCATTGGGAGATAGTTCTCGCCCGATTCGGTCTGCCGCGTCACAATCTCCGGCAAGGGCGACGCTTCAGGCTCGATCCGCGGCTGCCATTCTACGGGGGTCTCCAGAGCCTTGTCGAGCAAGCCGAATTCCGCTGGCTCGGGGCTGGCACCGGCAAGGTCCATCTGCCCGGCCAATGGCGTTCCCGTGGTGAAAGCCCATGCCATGGAAGGAGCGGAGCTTTCCGCCGCACTCTGCGGTCGGATTCGAGTCGGAGGAGGTGGAGGGGGAGGCGTCCGCCATTCAACAATTCTCTCGATGGGAATGACAACTATGGGACTCGTTGAAAAGACCCGCGGCAGATTCGTCCAATCGGGAATGATCGAGAGCGTAAAAAGGCTGAGCAAAAAAGCCGTTCCCCGAATGCCAATGAGAACCTGACGCTCTTTCATGGCCGCTGCCCCCCTATGTTCCGTGGGTTCAGTGCGATACTAAGTCCCAGCCCGTGGCGACCGGAGGCCTCCATGATCTGAATGGGACGATCCCAGACCACGCCACTGTCAGCTCTAATAAGTATTCGAGCATCCGGCTTCTGAGCTTTAAGGTTGGCAAGAAGTTTGTCGCACAGCCCGTAAAGAACCGAATCGGACGCTTCGGCAGGCGCGAGAAGCTCACCTCCCACATAGACCGCCCCTCCCCTGTCAATTTGAATCATCAGCTCGTCTCCAACCTCGATCACCTTCTCGCCACCGGTATAGTCATTCGGGAGGACAAGCGGAATCGTTGTCTCAGGGGTAAAGACAAGAGTGAGTGACAGGAAGAGGATCAGGATGAAAGCCAGGTCAATCAGGGAAGTTGTGGCTTCACTAAATGGATTGCGAATTCGCATCCTATTCTCCTTCCGGACCGGCCAGAATTTCGCGCATGGCCGCTACGCGAGTCAAAAGCAAATGGCGGCTGACCATGCCCAGAATGGCGACGACGAGCCCGCAGACAGTGGTGACCATGGCAACATACATCCCACTGGCCAAGTTCTGCATGGTCACATGCTCCACAAGCGTCTGCTCGCGGAAGACTATAACAAGCCCCACAACCGTTCCGAGAAGGCCTGCTGCCGGCGCCGCGGCAATCATCATATCGAGCAAGAGAAAGCGGTTCTGCAAGCTCTCAATCTCAAAATCAATCGCTTGTCGCGGGTCAAGATTGCCTATCGCCGTCAGATCGGCGATAGTCCGGCGCAAGCCCGCAAGAAAGCTCTTTTGGTGGAAACGGATCAGGTAGTAAAGCGTCAGGCCAACGCCCAAGAACAGCAAGACCGCCTGAAAGAAGTAAATCCATACATCGAATGCCCGAAAGAGCACGATGAATACACCAATACGCTCCGACATCGTGACATAACGCCCTGCTGTCCCTGTCTGAGCGAATGACACACTGGCGTAAACCAGGGCCAGCAGACCCGTCGCGAGAGCCGCTCCATAGAGCGTCCGTGAAGATTTTGCACGCCATTGCTTCATAATCTATCTCCCTTTGTTCCTGAATTTCTTCCGCCGTAATTTTATAGAATAAAATATAATAACTCCTCAGAACTTATGCAACAGAAATATCGGCAATTTGGCAATCCATTTGGTTCTCATGGCTTGCGCGCCCTTTTGCTCCAATCCTGATGGCGATTTGATGCAACGAAATGTGCCTGTTGCTCGTTCATATAGCGAGGGAATAGCATCTCCTGCTCATCGAAAGCACCTGTAAAACATTGTTATTCAGCGAATAAGGCGATTTGTTCGTTTGCCCGGAACGAATGCGTGCTTTGGAGACTGACCTCGCCTTGCAATTCGACCAGAAAAATGGTAAATTAGATTCCGTAAGCTCGCCGGCATTCTGAAAGGAGCGTCTTCTCAGTCTCTGGCTAAGAATCTTCATTTGGAAAACCATAGGTCCAAGTCACCGGTCTAGGCCACAGCCAAAGAATGCCTATCCCGCGATGCTCCTAAACAGAAGCCGCCTTCTTCCGTTCTGTCCCTCAGGCCTGATAGCCGTCATTCTCCTTTTGGGGCTTTCAAGCGAAAGTACGGCCAAGGTTGGCTTTCGTTGTTCCTTTGCAGACTCGCTGACGACCAATTATTTGATCCGGCGATTTCCCAAAGGACTTTCTCTCATTCCCCACCCCCTACTGCAATCTCCCTCTTCGACGGTCTTTGTTTCCAAGACGGAAATTGACAGTGTTTTCGAGCGTGCCTTCATCCACGAGCGCGTGTTTGAAGAGGACATCCGCCCTCCGACGGTTTTGACCTACGACCAATACCGCGACCTTCGTCTCGCCTACGACACCCGCAAGGCTTTCCGTGAAAATACGGCGAAAGTTTTCAAGTTCCAGAAGAAAGGCACGGGCGGCCAGGGGATTGAGATTGATGTTCCGTTCCGAATCAAGAGCCGCACATTCAAACGGATCTTCGGTGGAGAGCGTGTCGGTTTGCGCGTGAGCGGCGATATTAGCATCAATGGCCATGTCCGCCGACAGAAATTCTCCCAAATCCAGACCGTCAACAATCAAAACGCCTCGACTTCCTTCCTCATTGACCAAACGCAGCGCTTCACCATCGAAGGAAAGGTCGGCGAAAAAGTTAAAGTGCGGGTGGACCAGGACTCGGAGCGCCTCTTCGACTTTCAGAATGCCATCAGCTTGGATTACACCGGCGAAGAGGACGAGGTCATTCAATCCATCGAGGCCGGGAATATTGACATGCGGCTGGGAACACGCCTGGCCACTTTCTCCGGCCGCAACCAAGGTCTCTTCGGTCTGAAATCTACAGCGAAACTTGGCGCGCTCACTATGACCGGCATTGCCTCCTTGGAGAAAGGCCAAAAGAACAAGCAGCGCCCCAATACGACTGCCGGCCAGGCTCGGCCGCCTTTCACCGAGAAAGATTATCTGCGCGGTGTCTATTTCTTCCTCAGCGACACAACCTATGAGATTGCATATGCCGACGGCAAAAAAGACTCACTCTTCAACTATCGCTACAATTACCGCCATTTCGTCAATCGAACCCATGTCGCGGTTGATTCGCTCTGGCGGATTGCATCCATACAGGTCTATGTATCCAGCGAAACTTACCCCGGAGGTCAATCCTCAACACCGCTGCCAGGCAAGGCTGTCTCGTGGCCCTATCTCGCACTCCCACAACTCGACGATTCTCTTCAAGGTGATCAGGAGCATCAGAGCGGTCAATTCCGCCGTCTTGATTATGGCTCGGGCGAATACGATTTCGAGCGGGCATTGGGTTACATCCGGTTGCGCTCGCCGGTCGGTTCGGCTGACATTCTGGCGGTTGCTTTCAGCACGGCAGCGGGGGACACTTTTGGCACTTTGATCGCTAATCCCGACAGCGTGCGCTTATTGCTGTTGAAACCCGAGAATCCGCAACCTTCAGACACGACTTGGAACCTCATGTTCCGGCATGTCTATTCGCTGAATGCACAGGACGTCGCGCCAGACAATTTCAAAATGGAGATTGTCCGGTCTGCCAGCAGTTCCAGCCTTCCTGAAACAGGACTTCCGGGCCTTAATGAAACTTACCTGACCACTTTTCGCTTCGACATGGAACAGACAACCGGAGGCCAGACACCCGACGGCAAAGTGGACAACTACGGTGCGCTCATCCGTTTCGACCGAGGGGAGATTCATTTCCAAGATCTGACTCCTTTCTGCCCCTCCAAGTTTCTTGACGGCCCGTTCGGGGAAGACACTATCACTTATGCATGGGCCAAGGAGGCACTAGCTGACTGTACCGGATTCAGACACTGTGATCTCTATACAAAAACGGAGTCAGTTATCCGTTCCCAGAGCGCCTATTGGAGTTTTAATACAGAATTCCGGGGCTCACGCTCGGTCTATGACTTGAACGCGCTCGTCTTGGAGGGTTCCGAGGAGGTCATTCTCAACGGCGTGCACTTGCAACGCGGAACAGACTACACGATTGATTATATGTCCGGTCAGCTCCGCATTCTGAACGAGGCTGCCAAGGCCGAAAACGCCGACCTCGAAATCCTCTACGAAAGCGGTACCCTCTTTCAACTCGAACGCAAGACTCTCCTTGGACTCCGGGCGGAGTATGGTCTATGGGAGAGTTCCTACATCGGCGGCATGTGGCTTTACCTCAACGAAAAGCCACTCGAACGGCGCGTTCGCGTTGGAGCGGAACCGATTCGCAATACCCTCTATGATTTCAATACAAGCCTCACCTTCCGCCCCTATTTCCTCACGCGAGCGGTGGATATGCTGCCGCTGGTAACGACCGAAACGCCGTCTGAGGTCAAGGTAGATGCCGAGATTGCTCGCGTCTATCCGAATCCGAATTCGATGGAGAACCGCGCCACCGGCGATGTCGGAGGGTTGGCCTATCTGGACGATTATGAAAGCGCGCGGCGGTCGGTTCCCCTCGGTATTCTGCGCCGTCAATGGGCGCTCTCTTCAATCCCCGTGGATCCGGAAGTTGATTCGTTGCGGGGACGGATTCTATGGTATAATCCCTCGGTGCGCCAGCAGGTACCCGTCAAAGAAGTCTTTCCTGACCGCGAAGTCAACGAAAATGTCGCGAACACTCTGCAATCCTTGAACATCATTTTCCGGCCTGACACGACGGGAGGCGATCCGACGCGAAGCTGGGGAGGCGTGCTGCGCTATCTGGGCGAGGCTTATGCTGACCAGACACTCTCGAAATTCCTCGAAATCTGGGTCAAATGGAGTGGCGCGGATGAGGGGCGACTCGTGGTGGATCTTGGGCAAATTTCCGAAGATGCGCTGCCGGATGGACAGATGAGCACCGAAGACCGACCGGAACCCGGTCAACCGCACCCCGGTGAGTCGAACTTCGATCCGCGCTGGGAATACGGAAACGGGATAATCAATGGCCCCCAGGAGGACACAGGCATTGACGGCGTCGCTGGCCCAAGCGACTCCGCTTATTGGAATGGATTGACCCGTCCAAGAGTGCCCTCAAACGATGATTGGCATTATGATGCGGGATCGGACAATTTCGAGTCTATCAATGGGACCGAAGGCAACCTCAATGATGAAAGCGGGAACTACCCCGACACGGAAGACCTGAATAATAATCAGGTACTCGATATTCAAAACAACTACTTCTCCTACAGCTTCCCACTTGACAAATCTGACACGAACCCCTTGATCGTGGGCGGCAAGGGAAACCCAGCCGGCTGGCGGCTCTTCCGAATTCCCCTCGCTGAATTCAGCCGGCCGGAAGGCAATCCGACCATGACTCAGATTCGGTCCGTGCGGCTCTACTTGACAGGAATGCCGAACGAGAAGCACATCGAAATCGTTCAGCTCGATATCGTAGGGAATGAGTGGCAACAGATTTTCCAGGAAGACTCTGTCGAGCGCGTGAGTGTGGCGATCATTAACAATCACGAAAATCCGGGCTATGCGAGTCCCCCCGGTGTGCAGGGCGAAATTGACCCCATATCGCGCGTCCGCGCGAAAGAGCAATCCCTGGTCCTGAAGATAAACCAGCTTCATAATAATCCAATGGAACCCCATCGGGGAGAAGGCTGGGTTGCAAAGAACCTTTACACGAACATCAACCTTCTCGAATACCGTCGTCTCAAGATGTTTGCTCATGGCGGCGGCATTGATCCGGCGATATTCCCAGACGACAAACTCGAACTGGTCTTGCGTCTGGGCCAAAACTATTCCGACATTTTCAACAACTACTATGACATCGTGAAGGAAGTCTCCCGCGGGTGGGCCTCCTCCAACACCATTGATATCGCCTTGAATGATCTGACAAAACTCAAAACACTGCGTGACGCTGAACCCGACACGGTGGACTATTTCTCCAGTCTGTTGGAATCCGCGACGACCGTCGCCATCAAAGGCAATCCGCAACTGTCGCGGATCGGTTTTTTTGCTCTGGGCGTACGCATTACTGGAGACATGCGACCCGTTTTCGATCAGGAAATCTGGGTGGATGAACTGCGTGTCTCCGAAATCTACAAGGACCCGGGGACTGCCGCCGATATCAGCAGCCAAGTGAAGCTGGCAGATTTGGCCACAATTAATGTAGGCTATGAAACCCGCGATGCCGATTTTCACAATGTCAACACGCGTATCGGCGATCAATGGTCACGCCAGGCACAAAGAGCCTCCGCATCCCTCGCTTTGGACAAATTCTTCTTAGGCCAATGGGGAATCCGCCTGCCGCTCTCCATGAACTATTCCCAGTCAGAACAAACGCCAAAGTATTTCCCAAATTCTGACTTTCGCATAGATCCCGACCATGCACCGGACAGCATCAAGACGAGAGACCAAGACTATGGTTTTCAGACGAGTTTCTCGCGAACGGGCAGCGGTCGTTTTCCATTGCTGAGCTACACCATTGACCGCCTCACCGGCGGCTATTCCTTCAGCCACAGCAAGGGGAGCAGCTTCTCAGACATCACCAACCGTAACAAAGCGCAAAGCGGCAACCTTGCTTACAGCTTGCCACTGAATCGGGGCTCAGGGGTTGCGCCTTTCTTTTTCCTGCGCAGTATCCCATTCGTCAACAAGCTTGGTTCCACACGATTTTACTATATGCCGACCAAGTTCAACACCGGCATGGACGCCAGTGAAGCCACCGGCCATCTGGAACGGCGGGATGGTGTGGTAACGAATTCGCGCACCTTTTTCGTCAATCGCAGCTTCGGGACAGGCTTCAACTTCTTCGAGCCTCTCTCGATGGACTATGGTCGAACGATGCGGTCCGACCTTGGCGGTGGAGGTTGGGGAGACTTGATGAAATTGTACTTTGGTCGCTCCACCGACATGTCCCAGAACTTCAGTTCGCTCTACAATCCAAGCCTTGTCCCGTGGCTTCGCTCTGATTTCAATTACGGCGCGAACTACCGCTGGTCAAGGGGCAATTTGTCCCAGCGGAATGCCGAGAGTGTTGCGAACCAGCGCACCTTGGGGGCAGACTTCCAAGTTGATCTTTATCAGATCTTGGGGGAAGCCAAGACAGCAGAACCACGAGAGTCATCACCCGAAGGTCGTGGAGGAGGGCCAGCCCTTCCGCTTGGAGAGTCATCAGCCGACAGCGTCAAAGCACCTTCCGACACAGCGCACGCCGCGCCTCCGTCGAAGGGCAGGATGAATCCTCTGCAAGCCTTGCTGAATCCCTTGCGGAAAATCTCGAGCATTCTGGATCCGATTACGCTGGGTTATCAGCAGGGACGGTCGCACTCTCAATCGGCGACGCTCGGTCAAGCCGACTGGCGCTATCAATTCGGTTTGACGCAGAGCCCCGGAGCAGACACCGTCGGCGGCTATGTGCAGGTGCCGTCCGTCACGAAATCCGACGAGTACGATGCCCGTACGGGACTGCGTATCAGCAAGAACATTCGCATCAGTCTGACTCACTCCGTTAAACTCGCCTCCACGATTTCGAACGCGAGCACCGGCTCCCGCGAACGGACGGTCTTCTATATGAGCGACAAACAAGGGAAAGTGACGGCAGTGCCCTCTTTTGACTGGACCTTTGATTGGTCCGGTCTCGCCTCAACACCCATCCTCAGCAAAGTCGCCGAATCCGTAGGTCTCAACAATGCGCTCTCAGGCCGCGTGCGCGAGACATGGACGGGAAGCGCCAGCCGGGTCACGGGCAAGTCTTACACTCGGCAATGGAATCCATTGGTGGGAGTCAACATCACTTGGAAAGGGGGAGTGGATTCGCAGATTCGGTATAATCGCGGCAATACTTTCGAAGACCAGGTGCAAATCTCCGCCAAGAAGCGCTCCAGCGATCAGCAAATTTCGCTGACAGTCGGCTACAGCATCCGCACCGGCTTCAGTGTCCCTCTCATCTTCATCAAGAAACTGCGACTCACCAACCAAACGAACATTTCGCTCTCTTTCGACTATCGGTCCGCCAAAGCCGAGTACACTCCCAGCGGCGCGTTCACCGTTCAAAGTGAGACAAGTTCGTGGAACTTGACCCCGCGCCTCACCTATACCTTCTCGAACGCCGTTGACGGCCAGATTTACACGCAAATCAGCACCAACGATGACAAAATCCCGCCACGAAAATCCCGCAGCTTTGAGTTTGGTGTGCAAGTGAATATCGCCATTCGCGGGTAATCGTCCATGCGGATTCCACGATTCTTTTTCCTGCTTTGCCTTTGCTTTGGTGTTCGACAAGGGATGACAGCCGTACCGGACTTCGATGAGGCTCACGCATTTTTTCTCTTGGAAGCACAATGCGCTTTGGGTCCGCGCAATCCCGGCTCGTGGGGCCATGGCCAATGCTTGGAATTCCTGAAACGCGAGCTTGGGTATTGGACCGATACCGTGTTTGTCCAATCGTTCCTCTACTATAGCTCTGATCGGAAGGAGACGCTGGAGCTGACAAATATCATAGGCCGTATCGCTCCCGAGAAGAATGCTCGGATTCTCCTCTGCGCCCATTGGGATACACGCCCGACGGCTGACCAAGACCCGGACCCGAAGAATCACAGTACCCCCATTCTCGGAGCGAACGACGGCGCCTCGGGTGTCGCTATCTTGCTCGAAATCGCGCGCCGCTGCGCGCTGAAATCCCCGGGAATCGGCGTGGACTTTGTTTTCTTCGACGGAGAGGACTATGGACGCGAAGGCGTGCTGGACGACTATGTCATCGGTTCAAAGCATTTCGCCAAGAACGTTCCAGTGCCCGTCCCGCGTTTCGGCATTCTGTTGGATATGGTGGGCGACCGCGACTTGAGAATTCCGAAAGAGCAAGCGTCGTATACCCTCGCGCGAGACATCGTGGAAAAAGTCTGGCGCGCCGCACGCGATTTGGGCATAAAGACTTTCGACAACACGGTCGGACGCGGCGTTTATGACGACCATTTGGCGCTGAATGAAGCAGGGATTCCCACGATTGACATCATAGATTTCGACTATCCTCCGTGGCACACGCTGCAGGATGTTCCATCGGCTTGCAGCGCAAAATCTCTTGATGATGTCGGTCGCGTCCTTTTGCAGATCATCTACAATGAAAAACCATAGCAGGGCAAAAATGGCAGCAACACCTTCGCACTCCCGAAAAATTCTTGCACTCTCGAGCCTCCTTTTGCTTGCTTCGCCATGGCTTCTTATTTCATGTTCCGAAGAAGACGGGCTACCACCTCCACCCTGTTGTTTAGCGCTTGTCATCGAGCAGATGCCTGAAGCCTTGCCCGCGGGCTATGCCCTTTTCTTCCCTATCGTTTTGAAAACCAAGAATGGCGACCCATCGGGGATTGACTCGCTGACCTGCGAGATGTTCAGCCCTCAAGGCGAACTCTACACGACTTTCCATCTCTACGATGATGGGTCCGCCTATGACCATGTCGAAGGCAGCGATTTTCTCGGCTTGCGCTCAGGTGACAATGTGCCGGGAGATGGGCATTTCACGCGGCAAATCAGTGGCCTGGGATTTAGCAATTATGGCGTCTACTACCTCCGCTTCTCAGCTCCCGAAGCTATCGGGAGAGAGGATTCCATTGAAATCAGGCCCGTGATACCGCCTTCATTTGTTGAGGTGACACCCGTTGTCACCGAATTCCCTTCGGGCTTTGCGCCGGTCGAATATGTGGCGCACATCCAGAAGCCCACGACGGTGGACCGCATTGATTCGGTCGCTCTTGCAATTTCCACCACGCAGCGCCCCCCGGAGACTCTGCGAACAATTCCCTTTGTAGCAGGCTCCGCGGATACCTTGTGGACTCTTGCTTTGATGCCGAGTCATTTCTGGGGAATTGCGACAAACCTCTATAATTTCTATTTCATTTTGTGGGACCGATTCGGGCTGTCGGCAGACACCTTACACCGTTTCATTAGCATCTCAAATGGCGTTCCGAGCGTTCTCAATTCGACTTTGCCCGATACGATTTGGCGGCCACGCCCGGGCGAGCCCATTGTCACAACATTCGTTACTGTCCAGGCCAGCGACTCCGAGTCGCTCCTGGATATTGCCGAGGTACTTTTCGACGTCCACAGGGAAGGGCAGTCGTGGAGTCATAGTCCTGACTTTTTTCTCTGTGATGAAGGAGATAGCTGCGAATTTGGAGATGAGGTTGCCGGAGATGGTATTTATTCTGTTACGCTGGCCACTGATTCCAGCGAGACACTAAAGGATAATGTCTACTATTTCCGTTTCTATGCGAAAGACAAAACGGGCCAGCAAGGCGACTATCTGCCCGACAGCGTCCGCGTCATCGAACGCCCAGTTGTCCTCGCCGTTGTGGATCTCCAGACCCGCAATGGCGAGTAAAAAGTCCCTACGGGCTGGCTCTGCCTGCCCGCAATCAAAGAAAGGGGAAAGAACATGAAACGCACATTCATTCTCTTGCTCCTGCTCGCCTGTGCCAGTGCGAGCTTTGCTCAACTTTCCGGGCCACTCAGCGGTACGCTCGGCCCGGGCGAGTTCCATGTCGTTGACACGATTTCGGTGGAATCAACAGACACTCTGCGCCTCTTGCCCGGCACAACCTTCATGTTTGACGGTGCCTATCCGTTTGCGATATCAGGGATGCTTTTGGCCGAAGGCACAGATGGCGATTCGATCTTTTTCACAACAGATACTGTGTCCAATCCCAGTCGTTGGCAGGGGTTGCGGTTCTTCTCCGGCGGCTCCGGCAGCCGACTTGCCCATTGCCTTGTCGAGAGTGGGTATGCTTCCGGTCCCTCATGGGTGGATGATTGCGGCGGCGGCGTGTACTGCAACTACTCCTCACCCTCCTTCTCGAACTGTACGATCAGTGGCAACTCAGCAGCCGGATACCCCTACTACGGCTACGGCGGCGGCGTGTACTGCAACTACTCCTCGCCTTCCTTCTCGAACTGTACGATCAGCGGTAACTCGGCATACTGGGCGGGCGGCGGGGTGTACTGCACCTATTCCTCGCCCTCTTTTTCGAACTGCACCCTCAGCGACAACTCGGCAGACGGATACCCCTACCATGGCTGGGGCGGCGGGGTGTTCTGCCAGCATTCCTCGCCCTCTTTTTCGAACTGCACGATAAGCGGCAACTCGGCAACCTACAGCTTCTGCGGCGGGGTGTACTTGGAGTTTTCGTCGGCCAGTTTTGTAAACACCATTGTTGCCTTTTCTCAGGGTGCAGGAATCTACTTCTGGGGCAGTCCAGTCAGTCGAGTCCATTTTTGCGATATCTTCGGCAATACTGGCGGTGATTTTGCCTTCTTATATGATGACCACGGCCAAGGGCCAGCCGGCCTTGGCGAACTAGTGCACATCAATGCCAATGGCGATTCGGCGGATGTCCTTTACAATATCTTTGAAGATCCGTTCTTTGCCAATGCTCGGAGCGGAGATTATCACTTGAGCAACTGGAGCCGATGCATCGGAGCCGGCGATCCATCCAACTTCCCGCCCACTGATGCCGAGGGAAATCCGCGTCCGAATCCTGCAGGCTCCAATTCTGATATTGGAGCGTATGAGCATCCCGCCTCGGGACCGCTTGATGCCACACGAACACGAGTTACAGTACCTCATCAATTTGCCCTGAATCAGAATTATCCGAATCCCTTCAACCCGACGACGATGATTCGCTACGATGTGCCGACAGCGGGCAAGGTGAGCCTCACGATTTTCAACTTGCTGGGGCAAAGAGTGGCAACGCTTTTTGACCAGCGGCAACTTGCAGGCACCCACACAATCGCATGGGACGCAGCCAATTTGCCTTCGGGCATTTATCTTTGCCGGATGGACGCGCCGCAATTCGTGCAGACGCGGAAGATGTTATTGGTGAAGTAGGATTCCGGGCAGGTCAGGGGACCTGCCTCGGCGGGAGCTCTTTTGGGTCGGCTGCAAGCAGCCGACACCGCACTTTGAAGCTTTGCCTCGCGCGGGGTGATGGCACCCGGCGCGGCAGATTATAGAGACGAAGGAAACGAATCAAATGTCACAAACAGAACCATCGAATATCCGCTATATTGAAGGTTCCCGATATGTTTCCCGCGTCGAAGTGAATGGAAATATCATCCAGGAACGCTCGGATGCACTGCGCTGGGAGCGAGATCGGGACGAAGTCAACGCCCGCTATGGGTATGCTATTCACCATCTGCGGAAAGCCGGTGCCAAGACGGTTCTGGATGCGGCGAGCGGGCTTGGAGATGGGACGCGGCTTCTTGCGCAGGCCGGATTTGATGCTTCAGGCGTCGAGATCTCCTCGGATGGAATTGCGGTCGCCCGAGCTCGCTATCCCTGGATCAAGTTCGAACAGGCGGATATTCTTTCCTATGAACACGAGCCGGTGGACGGGATTGTTGCCTCCGAGATTCTGGAGCATGTCCAGGATGGTCGCGCGTTTCTCCGGCAGATGAACCGGATGCTGAAGCCCAACGGCGTGCTTATCATCACAACGCCCAATCTCGAATACTCGACGGGAACGAATATCTTTCATCTGCATGAATATACGGTGGCTGACCTTCGCGCACTGCTGCCGGGCGTTCCGATCCGCGCTTTCGTAACCACGCTCGTCCGGCCGGCAAAAATCCTGCGCCATATTCTGGGCTACGACCGCTACTGGCGTGTGTGTCTTCGGTTGTCGCGCATGTTCCCATTTCATCAACTTCCGAACTACGCCCAATATGTCTGCATGTGTGCCAAGAAAGCCGACCTCGAACGAGCCGTGGCTGGGGAATGAGCAAATCCTCATGTTTTTCGGAGATTTGGACAAAACTGCTATTCCTTGCGCGGCAAGGAGCACTGCCTAAGTCGAATCGTCTTTGATATTCAAACTAAACTTGACAGGATTCGAGATATTTTGTATATTTGCCATCATGATTGAGCGATTGTAAACCACATGCAACACTTCCACATGGAGAATTACTCAGTTCTATCGGCCATGATCCTCTGTGCGAGCATCGCTGCCGGTGTGAGAGCCGCGACGCCAGCCGAGGATCTTTTCGCAAAAATGGAACACCATTTGCGCCAACTCAGTTCATTGGAAGTGGTTTACAAAGCAGAAGGAGAAGCATTTCCTGAGAGCGGACAGGCTGGCCGCATGGTTTGGACGCGACCAGACGGTTTCTTCCACGACACTCCAGAATGGACGCTTGCCCAGCGGGGAGAAGAGCGCTGGCGCTATCTCAAGGCTCAGCAGACTCTTATCCTTGAAGATGTCCGCGAGGACGACCCGTTAATGCCTGAGCAGGTGCTCTTTGCTTTGGGCCGAGATGTTGAGCCGGGAGCCTTGGAGACAGATCCGTCGGAAGAGAATGCCTCCAAGTTGACGCTCATCGCGGCGTTGGAGGAAGGAAGTAGTTCTATCTGGCTCTGGTTGAACGAGGGTTCCATAACGCCGTTCAGGTTGGCCTGGCCTCTTGCTGACGGGACAGTTGTCACCTATCGCATTGAAGCATGGCACGAAGATATCCTCGCCCCGGACAGCCTTTTCCGGCCGCCCGAAGCCTCGCATGTAATTAATTTCCGCCAATCTAAGGAATCTGAGGGAGCGAGGTAAAAGATATGGCGGAAGGCAGCAAATGGACGCGTATTGTCTTCAGTCTTGCGGTTTCGCTTTTCTTTCTGTATCTTACTTTTTGGGTTCCGCATCTTGGCTCAGCGCTTCATGGCCAGGAAGGGCTTGGCAGAGCCGTCTTCGGCCACGGGCGTTTCGACTTGGCTGAACTTTGGCTTGCCATTACGACGGCAAAGTGGCTCTATATCGCTGTTATTTGTGTTCTTTACCTACTGGGCCTTTTCTGGCGAGCCTGGCGATGGCATCTGCTGATGCGGCCGGTATGCCCAATTCGATATGGGCAGACTTTCGCGGCCATGATGGTGGGCTATATGGCTAACAACCTGCTGCCCCTGCGGATGGGCGAGATTTATCGGGCGCAAGTTGTTTGGCAGATGTGCGGCTTGTCACGCTCGAGCGCCTTAGGCACGGTGGTGCTTGAACGCATCTTGGATTTGCTCTTTTTTCTGCCATTCGTTGCTGGAGCAATGGTGCTCTTTCCGTTGCCTCCGGCTCTGAAACAAGCAGGTATCATTGTGGCTGTCGGAATCCTGTTTTTGGTGGCCTTCCTAATTTGGATGGTGGTCCAAAGGCAGCGGGCGCTGGCAGTCGTTCGAAGCGTATTTGCGCTGGGGCCCGCGGGTCTCCAAGAACGGGTCGTGTCGCTCTTCGACAAATTCACAAGCGGTCTTTCGGCACTGCGTGACGCGAAGCTATGGGCGCTTCTGACAGTGCAATCCTTAGTCCTGTGGGTTCTTTATTGGATCGTAACCTATTTGATGCTGGTTGCGATGCATTTGACGGGACCCGAGATGCCGGTCATCGCGAATGATCCTTTGGCCACCTCGCTGGTTCTTCTGGTCATCACTACGATTGGCTTTTGCACGCCCAGTGCACCGGGAGCCGTTGGCACCTATCATGGCGTTACGGTTTTGGGCCTCAGTCTCTTTGGCGTTCCGGGGGACCGTGCGGCAGGATTCGCTATCCTTTTGCATGCAATGAACTTCCTGCCTTTGACAGGTATGGGGCTTTTTTTCTTTTGGCAGCAGGGTCTTTCTTTTAAGCGGCCGGTCTCGGCTGCGGAGAATTCGAGCGTTCCTCACTTTTCGAGGTGAGCCTTGGAATATAATGTAACCACTCCAAAAATCTCAGAATATCTGCGCATTCTCTTCCGTGGACGCTGGATTATCTTCATGTCCTTCTTGACTGTGGTTGCCACGGCCGCCTACCTGACTTACAAGATGGAACCGGAATACGAGGCTTCCTCGACTGTTCTCGTTGCCCAGGAAGACATCATGGAGGCGCGGGTGTTCAATGCCCCCATGGCCTACTACGCGCAGCAGACGCATGTGGCCAATCAGGTGGAGATCATCAAGAGCCATTCGTTGGCGGAAGAAGTGATACACTCCCTGGAGGCTTCGCTCTATCGTGATGAACTCGAAGTCATGGGGCGAGGAACCGAGAGGGGAGAGATCACACTCGATGAGCGTGTGCAGCGACTGCGCAAGAACATGAGTGTGGCCAAAGTAAAGGATACGGATATCCTGGTTGTTACCTATCGAGCCCACTCGGGTTTTGAAGCGGCTTTCCTGGCGAACGCCATTGCGGAACAGTACTACAGGAGTTCCTTTCAGGAGACGCGGGGCGAAGTGACCGAAGTTCGGCGTTTTTTGGAAGAGCAGCTTCAAGATGTCCGCGTGAAACTCTCGCGATCTGAGGAGTTGCTCAAACGCTACAAAGAGAATCAGCGGGTGGTGGCGTTGGAACCCGAAACGGAGAAGCTTGTCGAGCAGGCCGCGACCTTCGAGTCCTATTATAACCAGGCGGAGACCGACCTTAACGCCAATTTGCGCCGATTGGATTACTTGAAAAAACAGCTCTCTGAGGCGAAAAGCACGCTGGTAGAGGATGTGATCCAGATTACGAGTCCCTTGATCGAGCAACTCCAGAGGGATATTGCCGAGCGGCAATCGCGCGTTGCAAGCCTTCTCGCGACACCAAGTCCCGGAACGGATATCACCGTGGCCGCGAGTGAAAAGGAAATCGAACAGATCAAAAAGCGTTTGATTGAAGAGACGCGGAAGATCGCAAGCGCCGGAATTGCCTCGATGGATCCGCTCGCCACTTCTCAGGATATCTTCAACAACATTCTGGCGACGGAAATCGAGGTGCGCTCATTAACGGCGCGCGCCGAAGCGCTGCGCGGCATCGTCGAGGGTTTCAATGCTCAACTCGAGACTCTCCCGGAAAAGAGCCTGGTTCTTGCACGCTTGGAGCGCGACACCAAATTGAACGAAAATCTCTATCTCATGCTGCGCGAGAAGTACGAAGAGACCCGCATAACGGAAGCGGGCAAGATGCCGGGGGTGCGGATCATTGACAAGGCGAAGCCTCCCCAGAAACCCACTCGTCCGAATAGACGGCTGAACATCCTCGTGGGCATTTTCCTCGGCTTAGGTCTTGGCATCGCCATTTCCTTCGCCCTCGAATTCATGGACGATTCGATCAAGACTCCTGAAGACATCGAAAAACTCAATCTGCCCCTCTTGGGAGCAATTCCGGCGGTGAAAATCGCGGAGGTGGCGCGTCGGCTTAAACAAGAAGGCAAGCCCTACTCCGTCGAAGAGTTGGATCGTCTTGAATCGAAGCTCGTGACACATTTTTCGCCTCGTTCACCGGTTTCGGAAGCTTATCGCTCTCTGCGGACGAATATCCAGTTTATGGGTCCCGACCACACCAAGAAGGTCTGGTTGGTCACTTCCGCGGCGACAAAAGAAGGAAAATCCACGATTTTGGCCAACTTGGCGATTGCCATCGCTCAGGCTGGTGTGCGAGTTTTGCTGATTGATTCTGACCTGCGTCATCCGGTTCTTCACGAGTTCTTCGGTCTCGATGAAGCACGAGGACTGTCAGATATTCTCCGGGGATCGCTGAGTCTTGACCAGGCCGTAAAACGCACAGACATTGAGAATCTTTCACTTATCACGGCAGGTGAAATGTCGGCTGGTTCTTCGGGTCTGGCCGTATCCAACGGGCTCAAGCTCTTCATTGAAGAGGCCAAGAGCAAGTATGACTTTGTGCTTCTGGACAGTCCTCCCCTCCTCGCTGTGACGGACGCGGCCATCTTGGCGTCCGGGGCGGATGGGACGCTGCTCGTTGTTGCTTCCGGTTTCGTTAGTCCGCGCGAAGTCCTCTACGCAATCTCCCAACTGAGTCGCGGGAATTCGTCGTGTCTCGGAATTGTCCTGAACGGCCTCGACATCAAGAAAATCTACGGGTCCTATTACTATTACTTCCATTACCAACATCATCCTTATTACGATAGGGATGAGAAGAAGGAGCGCAAACGGAAGAAAATCGCTCCGGCAGACAGTGCGACTTAGTCCCCATCAACTTGATTACATCCGATTTCAGTTCCCATCCTGCCGCCGAACCCCTCGTTGGTGAGCCTGGCTTTGCACTTCAATCGCCTGCCAAGATTAATCTTGGGCTGCGAATTCTGGGGGGCCGTGAGAATGGTTATCACGATATCGAGACCATTATTCAGGAGATTTCGCTTGCCGACCGCCTCGAGTTCCGTCCGTCGGGATACTGGCGGTTGACTTGCACGGAAGAGAAACTGGGATGCGGGGAAGACAATCTCATTGCGCAAGCTGCGCGGAAACTGGCCGAAACGACGGGACATCCCCTAAAAGGCGCACTGCATCTGGTCAAGCAAATCCCTATCGGCGGAGGCTTGGGAGGCGGGTCGAGTAATGCCGCTGTGACCCTAATCGGGCTCGCAAAGCTGTGGAACCTAAATGTGGGACTGGATTTAGTGGAGGAAATTGCGGCGGAAATCGGCGCCGATTGTCCCTTCTTCTTGCAAGGGGGTCTCGCCTATGCAACCGAGCGAGGAGACAAGCTGGAGTGGCTTTGTGGCGCGATTCCGGGAACCGTTGTGATTGTGATTCCTGAATTTTCGGTGAGCACGAAATGGGCGTATGAAAATGTGGAGATGTCCTTGACAAAACGGGAAAAAAGTGGTATTATTAGGAGTTTAATTTTTCAACCTGACCCCCTGCACGCTCTCCGGCACGGGACTGCCAATGACCTTGAGCCTGCCGTCTTTGCTCGCTGGCCCGAATTGGAGAACCTAAAGGCCTCGCTATATGATGCTGGAGCGGATTTGGCCGCACTTTCGGGCAGTGGGGCAACTGTTTTCGGAATCTTTCGGAGTCGGCTTCATGCCGAGGGAGCAGCGGCTCATTTTCGGGACCGGTACCAGACTTTGGTCTGTGCCCCCATGGCCAGGGAACGCCCCAATTTGCCGAGCCGCTGAGCGAGTGTTTTTGAAGTATCGCAGCAGATAAGACATCTGTGGAGGTTGCAATGAATGAGGAAAAAGGATTGGAAATCACCGAGGTCAACATCAGTTTGCGCGAGGAAGACAAGCTGAAGGCGTTTGTCAATATCACCTTCAATGATGTCTTTGTCATTCGGGGGTTGAAAATCATTTCGGGGAAGGACGGGCTCTTTGTGTGTATGCCGAGCCGAAAGCTCGAGGATGGTTCCTACAAGGACATTGCCCACCCGATCTCGAACGACTTCCGTCAAGTTCTGGAAGGCAAGATTCTTGCCGAATACCGGCGGTTAGTGGCCGAGGCGGCTCAAGTGCCCAACGCGCCGGGGCACGGCCAAGAGTAGGGCGTTGCCGCGACCAATCCTGGGGCGTAGCCAAGCTGGCAAGGCACGGGGTTTTGGTCCCCGCATCGGAGGTTCGAATCCTTCCGCCCCAGCCGAATAGAAACTCAACTGGGCGTGCTGTCACTTCGCCAGCGACCTGAGCGACCCTCGCCTCGGGGACAGAAATCTGTTCTTCAATGTCCAAGAGGTCACTCTGCGAAGACCCGAGTTCATGACAATCAAATCTATGGAGGATAGCTGATGTTCTTGGTTGCGGTTACAAAGCTCAAAATTGCACATAATTTCCCATCTGCAAATGTGGAGGAGGTTAAGCTCAGTTCGACCATTGCAACGATTGTTACCGATGACCTTTTATCCAAATACACTTCAGAGCCGAATGGGTTTTCGATTATTGAGTCTCCCCTCGTATCTTCTCCCAGCTATGGAGACAAGGTTTTTTCGCGAGTCAATTACAATAGAAAGGAGAATCTGCTTTCTATTTCCCAATCCTTAATTTCAAGCAGGCCGATTTACTATCACATCAATTCAAAGGGTGATTTTTTCTGTTCGACTCATATATCAATGCTTAGAAAGGCGGGCGTCACAATTGAGGAAAATGGCAATGTATTGCCCGAGTTTTTTGTTTATCGGCATGTCATGCCTCCGCGGACACTATACAAAAATATTGACCGGCTTCTTTCCTTAGATCGGTTGTGCATCCAGATAGCGGATGAGAAATGCTCGATTCGGTCGAGCGATGGTTATGAAATTCCCAGCGAGGACCCCAATATCCGCTCCATTGGGGATGCGGCGAAGCAAACCTATAGCCGTCTCGTAGCCTCCATAGAAGAATTGAATCCCCGCAGGAATGAGATTGCGGTGCTGCTCAGTGGGGGTATCGATTCGTCAACTCTATGCAGAATCTGTCAGGACAGCTTTGGAATAAACGAGTCCTACTCGACGGAATACCCGTTTGAGGAGCCAGAACTCAATGTTGAAAGAAGGTATGCCCTATCAGGGGGACAAGCCCTTGGAACAAATCACCTTCATTATGAGACAACAACTCAAGATTACCTATTCGGCCTTTTGGAGGCTATATCACTGGCAGAGGAGCCGGTTCATCATTTGCAGAATGTGTGCATGCATTTACTTTTCAAAAGAGGAATTACGAAAGACAAGAGAATTGTATTTCGAGGCCTTGGCGCTGGCGGAGCTTTTGGAAATTTCGACAACTATCTCTGTATGAAAGACAAGGCAATATTCAGATTCCTATCTCGAAGGCCACTAAGAGGAGCATTGAAAGCGATATCCTCAATAACTGGAAGAGGAAAAGGCTATTTAGATTCCTTGTATAAATGTGCTTCGAAAGCAGCCTTATCCGAGCCCGCCAATCCTATCTGGTCTTGGCATGATTGGTATGGAAGCAAGAAATGGGTCTGCGATTACTTCAATGTAACTGAAAAAGATATTATCATCGGACGCTACAATTCCATCGAGCGATTTGAGAAAAGGTCGGTATATGATATCGCATCCTTATATTCTCTTCTAAGCGACGAGGCGGTTACTTTATCCATATATTCCAAGATTGCAGAAGGAAGCAAAAAGATTCTGTATTCTCCTTTTCATGATTCGATTGTTTTGAATTATGTGTTTTCGGTCCCCTGGCGATTGAAACTTAGAGGGCCTGAAGACATGTTCCGAAAAGAAATCGCCCGTCAGTGCAAAGTTCCTGAATTCATTCTCAATCGCCCCAAGAGCGGATTTTCAATTCGAACAAGACGGTGGGCAGTGAAGGGCGGAACCTTTGAACCTTTGGTTCCATTGGCTGCGAAAGTATTCGATGAAAAGCAAATTCGTGAAACACAATCTGTTGACATTAACATGGCAATGACATTTTGGAATATCTTGAATTATTCGATTTGGAAAAGACTGTGCATAAAAAATGAACCGCTAGAACTGCTCTCGCAAGAACTGAATGACACTATTTTGAATTAACCATTTGCCGATGGCTGCAAATGACGAAGAAATCACGAGGGAATTCGGTATGGTTCCAGAAAAAATAGGATAGAATCATTTCACATAATGTTCTCGTTCGGGGATAGAATCGGTTCCCTTGCTTCTACCTCCAGAAGAAACATTAGTTGACAGCAAAAAAAGGGAAAACCTAAAGGAGTGTAGAATGCCAGGTAACAGGCTTTATGTAGGCAATCTGGGCTACGGGGTAACCAGCCAGCGATTGCAGGAAGTGTTTTCCGGTTATGGCACGGTCAAGGAAGCCAATGTCATCGAAGGCAAAGGCTTCGGCTTCGTCGAAATGTCGAGCGCCAAAGAGGCTGAAAGCGCCAAAACCGCATTGGACGGAACGGAGTTCGAAGGGCGCACCATTCGCGTTGATGAAGCGCGTCCGCCCAAAGAACGGCCGGAAAGGAGATCTTCAAGGTATTAGGCGCCGGGAACAGACCTGCGCCGCGACCTTCGACGGGATGAGCTCGTGGGGTCCATGAAAAATCCAATGGACCAAATGGGATTAATGTTTGCGGGCTCGTTCCGAATGGGAAAAACTCGAAAGTGCCGAACACAGCAGGCAATGGCGCTGTGATGATTCACTCCGCTGCTCTCGGCAAAGACCAAAAACCCGAAACGCAGGGCCAAACGAAATCTTCTGAAATTAACGCACACAGTCGTTCTTAACTATTCCATAATGTTGTCTTTGAGAGGTTCGATTCTCAATCCTGCTTCTACCTCCAAAAGAGACATTAGTTGACAAGAGAAAAAAAAGAAAACCAAAAGGAGTGTAGGATGCAAGGCAGCAAGCTTTATGTGGGGAATCTTGGTTATTCTGTAACCAATCAGCA
>Ga0315289_10000087_pt1 | contig 139551 bp, 156 predicted proteins | sample YL17G11_40_MG_FD_203452 | JGI IMG/M metagenome (GOLD analysis project Ga0315289, IMG submission 203452) | Sediment microbial communities from Yellowstone Lake, YNP, Wyoming, USA - YL17G11_40 | ecosystem: Environmental > Aquatic > Freshwater > Lake > Sediment | place: USA: Wyoming | collected... | reverse complement strand
AAGCTATCTCAGCTATCACAAAAAAGAACATTATTATAACCTCAACTAACACAAATGGCGACGTGGGCAGAAATCAATGAACAAATAACGGCAGCTGGTAGGAACGGGCAAGATATCGTGAGACGGGCTAAGCTTGCCGAATTACAATCGATTACGGGTCGACCCGTGATTCTTTATGCTGTCGAAATGTTTAATCGTCGGAAGATCGATGCGGCCGGTGGGGAAATTACGATTGATCTAACCGATAAAGAAGGATTCAAGGAGGCGCTGAAGGAAATCGAGGGGAATAATATTGACGTTATTTTGCACAGTCCGGGTGGTTCCCCAGAGGCAACAGAGACAATAGTCAAATTACTTCGATCCCGGTTTCAAAATATACGCTTTTTGATTCCAAATATCGCGAAGAGTGCAGCAACTATGCTTGTTATGTCCGGCAACGAGATTGTTATTGGAGATGACGCAGAACTTGGACCTACTGATCCGCAAATGGTTATCAAGGGACGTCTTAATCCGGCTCACGCAATTTTGAAGCAATTTGATAATGCGCGTAAAGACTTATCTCAGAACAGCGAATTTCTAACTGCTTGGTTGCCTATATTGGAACAATACGGACCATCCCTACTTGTTGAATGCGATAACGCAATTAAGCTTACGGAAACATTGGTCAAAACATGGTTAACCTCTTACATGTTTCAGGGACAAAGGAATGCTGCAAGAAAAGCCGCATTCGTTAGTCGTTTTCTTGCTAATAAAAAACATTTATCGCACGGCAGAGCAATTTCAGTGGAAGAATTACAGCGTAAAGGCGTAAATATCAAAAAGGCTGTGGATTGCTCGCCGAGTCTTTCGATTATTCTCCAGGACATAAATCTCGTTGTTTTGCAAACATTTGCAATAACGGGAGTATTCAAAATCTTTGAAAATAGTCTTGGAAAAGGATTTTATAGAGTGGTCCAGCAACAGGTCATTCAACTTCCAATGACTGCGCTTCAACAAATGCCTCCACGGACTCCGCCACAAAATCCGCAACCCTAATGCGTAGGTATTCCTTCCACAGCGATCTTGGATTAATTCTTAATAAGCTATTTACGCTTATTATTTTTTTAATACTATTTCTTTCTTTGGGGGCTCAATTCTCAATGACACTATAATCGCCCTTATTTCTATTGTTTCATACCCTCTGGTTGGCATGTTTTTGCGAGCCATTGGGATTTGGCATTATTGAAATTTGTTGCAGTTTTTTCTTCAATCATTCCTTTATATCTTCTTTTTCTATACCCTAACTCAAGGCACGCACGGCAACCTATTTTATTGGTTATCGGATGACTGAACAACACCCCGGCTCGTTTACTGCATTGGGGGCAAACAAACCAAAACCGAATACCATTAAAGCAAGTTTTGGAGGTTGCCAAGCTTATATTCAGGCCCATCATTTCTATTTCCGAATTCAGAATCGTTCTTTTCAATTCAGTGCGACAAACCTTCAAAAAATCCTTTATTCTGATTTTCCGACAGTCTTCTACCAGAATATTTCTTCCGAAATCATTTGGGTTCAATGTTTTCATTGTTGTCATTATTGTCTTGATTTACGTTTAATTGTTGATTTTTGGCTATGAAGGCAGTTTTGGCTGTTACGTTTATTTTGAGCAAGGGCGCTTTTATCTGTCTTAACATCGCAAGGGCAGATGCGAAATGCCTATTGGCCCGGTCCAGCTCTTTACTGATTATAGAGTAATATCCATTGACTTCATTTCTCGCATATTCCAGATCTCTACATTTTCCAAGTGTGTTTGAGAATTCCATTATTCTGCCGAAGGCGTTAGCCACGACTTGAGCCAATGCTTTTTCACTTGCTGCCTTACAATCGTATTCTTCAATAAGTTGTTTGCAAAACTCAATTGTTAATGCTGCGTATTTATTGCTAACTGATTCCCACAATGGGGCCTGAGTGTCTAATCCGAACATATAATCGATCTTTGCAAGGAGGGCCGATTTTTCTTCGCTTGTAAGGATTTTATCACCTATAAATTTGGGTAGTATCTCATTATGAACCTTATTGCGTATTTCATATACTGTTTTTGTACGCATACCAGCACTAACGGCATAGACATATTGAGATAGAGTATAGATGTCGTCTTCAGATATTGTGCTTGTTATATTCTTGAGTTTTCTCGGGATAGAAATCGACGGAGGATCAGCTTCCATTTTTTCCGCTATCCCTTTGTTTGTTGTATTTGTCGCCATATTTTTGTAAAAATAGCTTAATGCTTAGAGTTAATAAAAAGCCCTATTGGGCTATTTTTTTATTGTCTACACGCTTCTTTATATACCTCCGATTTCGAGAGCAATGAGGTGGTTACAAAGATACTAAATGTTTTGTGGACATAGTCCATTCTTCTTCCTCGTCTTCGCCAGATGGATTGGCCATAAATTCATTAATAATTATGCCCTGATTTTGAATTTTTATGGTAATTGTGTCCGTACTATAATATCTGTTGTCATAGACAGTTAAAGCAGCTAAATAAGTTCCAGGATAGAGGTATTTATGAGTAATGGTTTGATGGTCTGAAGAATTTCCATCCCCGGTGTTCCAAGAATATGCCAACTCATTTTCTTCCGGGTCGGACGATTTTGAGCCGTCTAATTTAATCTCCTGATTTGTAAAAGCAATAATATTGTCTCCAGCCTCGGCAATCGGGGGAGTATTGGGTCCCGTTGGTATTGGAGGAGCTTCAGGTTGTTCTGGCGTTTGTTCCGGTTCTTCAACTGCCCCGCTGCTGTTCTGAGCTTTCGGCGTACCGCCAGGACTTAAACTTGTTTGCCAGCCAGAAGAATTTTTTTCCATTGTTTGTTTGGTGGTATTGTTGCCTGCTGGCCATCCATTGCTAGAAAAATCAAGATCCTCAATGATGCTGTCCGCAGAGTTTTTTAAGATTAAACGTTCGCCTCCGGGCAGATTAAGTAAATTTCCACCTCCAAATTTTCCAGATTCATCGTTAATATTAGGAAGCGGGTCGGGGCTCGAATCTGTGGTGCGTTCAATTACAAGATAACTATTGGGTGATATTTTTTTAGTTAGAGTAAAAATTAAAATATTATTACCATCTTTATATTTATAGAGCTTCCAACTATTTAAATCGACCTCACTATCGCCATTATTATAAAGTTCGATCCATTCGCCATATTGGTTGCCCATAATTCCCATCCACGCGATTTCATTAATAACCACATTTCCCAAAACCATTTTTGGAATTAAAAAAAGAACAACTAAAATAGTTATTTTAAAAAATAATTTTTTCATACCCCGTACTAGATTTTCGACATATTTATGCTGAGTTTGTCGAAATATCCAGTTTAGATGATTAATATTAATTATTCGTTATTTATTTTGTTGCCCCATATGCGCTCCGACTGTGGTCGGAGCAGTCGAAAATTCAGTATCGGGGCATATATTTATTCGCTCTGATGATATTATAATTCTATCGTCTTATATTTACAATCCCATCTAATAGAGCTATGATAAAAATACAAGAAACAGATAATTTATAAATATGTTCTATGTGTTTTTAGATGAGTCTGGTGATTTAGGATTTAGCAACAAATCAAGCCGATGGTTTATTTTAACTATGGCTTTTACTAATAATCACAGGAAAATTGAAAAATGCATTAAAAAGGTTCATCGCAATCTTAAAAAGAAATATAAACGGGTGGCAGAACTGCACGCTTATCATACTGATGCGATAACTCGAAAGAGGATTTTACAGCTTTTATCAGAAGCAGAGGATTTAAAAATTTTATGCATTATTTTGAATAAAAAGAAAGTACATATAGATTTACAAAATCAAAAGAACTATCTTTATAACTATACTGCAAATATTTTGTTGGATAGATTGTCTAATAAAAAGATTTATAATACAGGAGATAAAATTCGGGTTTGTATAGATCAAAGAGAAACTAATAAATTTTTAAAAGAGAATTTTAAAAACTATCTAAACAGCAATTTGGTTAAAAAAGAAAATAATGATTTTGAAGTGAAAATACGGCCATCGCAAGCAGAAAAATGTTTGCAGGCCGTTGATTTTATATCATGGGCGATATTTAGAAAATATGAAAAGAATGATTATGAATATTACGAAATTATTAAAAACAAGGTTATTGAGGAAAATTTATTATTTCCCTAAATAGAAAACCCCCTGTTTTAACGGAACGCCTTACGGTATTCCAACACAGGAGGATTTACTTCTATTTTAATGTTATTAAAAATTAAATCCCTTGTCAAGCCCTTGCCAATTTTCTCCAACAGGGCTATGATGGAGGTGTAAGAATTAAGCGAAAACTTATGGGAAAATTTATAAAAGAGAATTGGTTTAAAATAGCGATAATTGTTATTATTTTAATTGTGATTGGCGGGATATTCTATTGGTTTCAATTACGACCGGCTCAAATCAGAAAAGAATGTACCGAAAATAGTTATATCGATAAAAAGAACCAAAAATATTTTCTTGAGACCTCTTATAGTGAATGTTTAAAAAAACACGGATTAGAAAAATGAAATTAGTTTATCGTTAGAGATAGACATACATCCCTATTTCTTTTTCCTAGTCGCATAATTTCCCCAAATCAAAAAAGCCCATTGCTGGGCTGTTTTTTAAATCAATTTTTATAATTGTCTCATTTTTTGTTCAATACGCCATAATTATCTTCTACTCTTCCGTTGGGGTGTACAATAAACAATCCAGACGGATTCATTACGTTAAGCTCCCACCAACCACCTTTTTGAGATTCGAAATATCTACTTGCAAAAATTTGCACATCATCCTTTTTTATGCCATTTTGTTCGAGAAAACTTATTAATAGGCCCATGGCTTCCTCTTCTGTAAGTTTTTTATTCTTTTCTCTTATCGGTTCTTTTTCATTCATATTTATATTTTTGCTTAAATTATTTATTCAATCAACTTTTTCTGTGTATCTTTTGGAGATTTTAAACCGAGATGTTTATAAGCAAGATTGGTTGCTACTCTACCTTGGGAGGTTCTTGCCAAAAAACCGACTTGCATTAAATAGGGTTCGTAGATTTCGGAAATCGTGTCTCTTTCTTCCGAGGTTGCGGCGGCAATGGTTTCAATTCCAACTGGCCCGCCATTAAATTTTTCGATAATCGTGGAAATTATCAAACGGTCTACTGACTCCAACCCAAGTTCGTCAATTTCCAGCATTTCTAAGGCATCTTGGCTGATTTTTTTGTCAATTTTGCCCTTACCATGGACTTGGGCAAAATCCCGCACTCTTTTTAACAAGCGGTTTGCCACTCTTGGAGTTTTTCTTGCGCGTCTGGCGATTTCTTTTAATCCTTCCTCCTCTGATTCAATATTTAAAATCTTGCTTGAACGTTTTAAAATGCCTTCAATCTCGTCATCATTATAAAAATCCAGATGAAAAGTCGCGCCAAAACGGTTTCGCAGGGGAGAGGAGAGTAAAGAAATTCTTGTTGTGGCGGCAATCAAAGTAAATGGCGGAATTTCCAGTTGAATGCTGCGCGCGGATGGCCCTTTGCCGATAATAATATTTAAGGAAAATTCTTCCATAGCTGGATAGAGATACTCTTCTATTAATTTGTTCAGTCGATGGGCTTCGTCAATAAACAAAATATCTCCTTTTTGCAGATTGGTGAGAATTGAGGCCAGGTCCCCGATTTTTTCAATTGCCGGGCCAGAGGTGATTTTAATGTCTTTGCCCAACTCATTGGCAATAATATGCGCAAGAGTGGTTTTCCCTAAGCCAGAACCACCATATAATAGGATATGTTCGACTGCTTCATTGCGTTTTTTTGCTGCCTGGAGCAAAATTTTGAGGTTTTTCTTTGTGTTTTCCTGCCCAAAATATTCTTCCAGCCGGCTTGGCCGAAGAGTTTTATCCAGAGATTGATCTTCTAATTGTGGTCTCGGGTCGGTGTACATAGGCAATTGGGCTTGACAAAGTTAAATTAGTTTGCTATAATGCTTGTATAATCCTTTCCAGTAATCTGCAGGCAATAAGGGTAACCAATTCTTATAAAAATTTTACCCTTTGGAATATTTCTTAGTTTAGGATATTCTGGTTCCCTCCTTGTTGAGGCAAAACTGTAGTATTCCTCGGAAATATTCTAAACTTCGGATCCTAAGCCGTTGTCACTTGCCTGCAGGTTATTGGGAAGGATGCTTGTTCCTTGCCAAAATAAAATTTTAAGGAGAAATGATATGTTTGGTAATTCGAGTGCTGATTTAGATGATCAAGTTTTAGAGGGGGAGCAGAAATGGATTCCCATTATCTTTTTATGGATCTTTGGCGGATGTTTAGCTGCTTGCGATTCGGCGCTTCTTAAAATTATGGGTGCCACGTTGTTAACGATATCAGTAGTGCTTAGCATTTTCAGATATCGGATAGTAGGGCCGTTGTCTTCCGCCATCAATAAGTACATCAAGTGGTTTCAAGAACAACAAAAGAAATATGAAACCCCTTAGAACAAAATCATTTTCTCGTGACCAGGCCATTACATCTGGCCAATAAATTAAATTTTAAGGAGGAAATTATGGTAAAAATTCTGTTTTGGGCAGCAGTGAGTTTCGAGGTTGTCTTTATTATCGCGTTTCTTTTGACCATTGTCGTGGGAGTCGCGGGGTCCAAGGACCGCACATACAACTTGGACGCACTTGCAAAATTGCAGGCTATTCCTTTCGTTCTTCTTGTTGCCGCAGCTGTGGCTAAGTACATTTTCTGAGTCTCGTGAGGTCGTTTGAGAATACGCAGAAGCGCAATTCTCGGCGGCCTCTTTTTTATACGCCGAGAATCCTTTCAACTTCATCTAATGTAGTAATTTTTTGCAGAACTTTTAATAATCCGTCTTGTCTCATTAAAACCATTCCTGCTTTGATTGCCGATTCTTTGATTTCAACATTGGACGGGGTCTTTAAAATAACTTTTTCCATTACATCGTCAATTATAAACAATTCAAAAACACCGACTCTGCCTTTGTATCCGGTAAAATTGCAATAAGCACAGCCCTCTTTAGATATTTGTTTAATAGTAATATTATCTAATTTTGGCCCGCCCGCCACGCGAGCCAGCTCGCTGGCGCCGCGGGCGGGTAAACTTTCCAGACCAGTTTTTATTTTCTCCATTGTTTCTTTATCCGGCTTGATATCTTTTGAACATTTTGAGCAAATTTTTCTCACTAATCTTTGTGCAATTACCAAATTTAAAGCAGGCGGGATCAAGGTTGGATTTACTTTCATATCAACCAATCTTGGAATTGCGCCGGCAGCATCGTTGGTGTGCAAAGTGGAAAATACCAAATGGCCAGTCAGGGCTGCATTAATTGCGGTTTCCGCGGTTTCATTATCCCTGACTTCGCCAACCAAAATTATATCAGGGTCTTGTCTTAAAATCGAGCGCAAGCCAGCGGCAAAAGTATATCCTTCTTCGCTGTCTACTTGCGTTTGCTCAATTCCTTCCAAATGGTATTCAATGGGATTTTCCAGAGTAATGATTTTTGATTCCGGGCTGTTCACTTTTTTTAAACACGCGTAAAGCAAAGTTGTTTTTCCCGACCCGGTTGGACCAGTGGTCAGAATCATTCCATTCGGTTTTTGCAGTTCTTTTTCAATAATTTTATAATCAAAATCCTGGATTCCCAAATCATTAAGGTTCAGGTTAATAGTTTTCGGGTCAAGAATTCTAATCACGATATTTTCTCCATAATCAGCAGGAATAATCGAAACCCTGTTTTCGATTTGTTTACCTCCCCCCGGGCCATAGGCCGAAATAAAACTGAATCTTCCATCCTGTGGAACATTATGTACATTTAACTTTAATTCCGAAAGAATTTTAATTCTCGATAATAGCAACTGGTAAACTGATGAGAGAATATCCGCAGCATCCTGCAAAATTCCGTCCAAGCGGAATCTTAACCGCGTTGTCTGGTCTCCCTGAGCTTCAAAATGAATGTCTGATGCTTCAAGTTTTAAAGCCGAAGCCATAATGATATTTAACAATTGGGTTGTGCTTAAATTCGGCTGAGCTAATTTTTCTTTTAAGTCCCTGATATCTTTGATTTCTTTTTGAATAGCTGCGAATTCTTCCGTGTTCATCTCCACCTCTTTGGATATTTCTGTTTTTTTGGGTTTTAGGGTTTTGTATTTTGCCAGGGCCTTTTCCAATCCGCTTTTTGACCCAATCAAAATATTTGTTTTGTATCCCAGTCCTTCAAAATGTTTAATAAAAGCAGTTGTTTGTTTTAGCTTCGGGTCAATAACTACTGTGAATAATTCGTTTTGTTTTTTCTGGATAATTGCTGCTTTGGCTTCTCTGGATTCCGGTTCTGTGGAGATTAGCAACGCCTCGTCATCAATCGTAGCAATTCTTAAATCAAAATAAGGAAAACCCAGCTCTGCGGCTAGGTTTTTAGCTCTTTGTTCCTCTTGTTCTCGAAGGAGTTGCGCGAGTTTTATGTCGGTTTTTTCTTTTTTCTCTTTGTCTTTAATTGCCATGATAATTCTATCTTATTCCAAAAGTATTTTTTTGGCAAGAGAAAAAGGTCAGCTATTGACAAAGTATCACCGAGTATGCTATAATTAAGGTATCTCATGGAGGTGAGAAATAATGAAAAAAATTATCGTTCTTTTCTTTTTATGTGTTTTTTGTTTCTGGGGATGCACAATGGTTCCGCCTGCGATTCGCGTGGATAACGAGATTGAGAGAGAAGGTCAGCAGTATCAAATTACTGACGAAGTCAGTGTAAATGTTCTTGGCAATCGAGCCCAAGACATTGAAGAAGTTTTTCACGATTTTGGGTTCCGCATTTCTAGTCAGCCCGACTATACAGTTCGGGTTGAGGTGGAAAATCTCGGTTGGAGCCAGTCGTGGGGGTATTATCTGTATCCTGCCAAAATCAGGATGCGGATCACAGACAATCATGGCCGGGAATACTATTATAAGGCTGATGGAGTATTTTATTACCGCGCAAACCATGGTTATTATGGGTATAACAGTACGCAACATCAGCCCAACGATCCCTACGGCCTGGCTGCGAAAATCGCGGCCAAAGAGGCGATTAGGGATTTTATTGGGGAGCAGAAAATTACCCATAAAAGGCCATCAAAGCCAAAACCCCGGCAAGAGACACCTTGGGACGAGCTCGCGCTCGTCCCTTTTTTTATTCTCTTAAAACTGATAAGATTAAACTGAATGGAGCAATTTATTGTTCAAAATCAAAAACAAACAGGAAAACTGGCGAAATTGTTGGCCAGAGAAATACTAAAATACAAAAAGGAATGCTTGCCCCGAGGCAATCGAGGGGCATTAGTTTTTGGGTTGGTTGGTAACTTGGGCGCTGGAAAAACCACTTTTATTCAGGCATTTGCCAAGGGGCTTGGAATTAAAAACAAAGTCACCAGCCCGAGTTTTGTTTTAATGAAGAATTACAAAAATTTTTATCATATTGATTGCTATAGAATTAAAAACCATAAAGATATTTTGGCTTTAGATTTTAAAGAAATTATTTCCAATCCAAAAAATATTATTATGATTGAGTGGGCAGAAAAAATTAAAAAGATACTTCCGAAGAATACTATTTGGATAAAATTTAGGATATTGGGCAAAAATGGAAGAAAAATAACAATTTTATGAAAAAACTTATTTTAATAGATGCCAACGCTATTGTGCATAAAGCATTTCACGCGCTTCCTCCTTTAACCAATCGTGAAGGAGAGCAGATTAATGCGATTTATGGATTCGCTTCGATATTATTGAAAATAATCAATGAATTAAAACCGGATTATTTGGCAGCTGCTTATGATTTGCCGGCTCCGACATTTCGGCATATTGAATATGATGGATACAAAGCGCAAAGACCAGAAGCGCCAGACGAATTAAAATACCAAATCCCCAAAACCCAAGAAATTCTTCAAGGTTTTAATACGCCATTTTTTTGCAAAGAGGGATTTGAAGCAGACGATGTTATTGGCACAATTGCCAAAAAATTCAGCGACAAATTGGAAATTTTGATTTTAACCGGCGACTTGGACACTTTACAATTAGTCAATAAAAACATAAAGATTTACGCCCTGCGCAGAGGAATGACCGATACCGTGATTTATGACGCGAAACAAGTTTTTGAGCGGTACGGATTAAAGCCAGAGCAAATGATTGATTACAAGGGGTTGCGCGGCGACCCGTCAGATAATATTCCCGGAATAAAAGGAGTGGGCGAAAAAACGGCGATTATTTTATTGAAAGAATTCAAGACAATTGAAAATATGTATAAAATTATAGACAAGATGAAACCCGAACAAGTTAAAAATTATAAGTTTTTAACTCCCAGATTATTGGAAAGAATAAAACAAGAAAAACAAATGGCGTTTTTCAGCAGGAAATTAGCCACAATTCATTGTAAGGTTCCGATTAAGGTCAGTTTAGAAGATTTGGACTGGAAAAAAGGATATAATATCAAAAACGCCGAGCTTGCCTTGGATAAATTTCATTTCAAATCCCTAATCAACCGCCTCTACAGCCGTGAAGGCAAGCCGAAAGTCCCGACCGCAGTCGGGATCCCGACAGAGGTCGGGAAAATAAAAATCACTAATCAGCAGAATTTATTTTGACTATGCCCGAATTGCCAGAAGTTGAGACAATTAAAAGAGAATTGAATGTGATAATCGGTAAAAAAATTACCGATGTTATTGTAAATAACGCGAAAGTAATTAAAGAGCCAAAAAAAGAAAAATTTATCAAAGACTTAAGAAATGTTAAAATTAAACAGATAATCAGAAAGGGAAAATTATTGATTTTCGAATTATCATCAGGAAAATCTTTAACTGTTCATTTAAAAATGACTGGACAATTGATTTACCCCAGCCACCAAAAACTTGGTGGCGGGGTGAATCTGAGGAAAATAGCCAGAGTTAGTTTTAAATTTTCCGATAACACATTGCTGGATTTTAATGACCGCCGTTTATTTGGAGAATTGAAAATTGTCGATGATTGGAGAAAATTAAAATTTATCAGAGAATTGGGTCCAGAGCCGTTTGATATTGATGCGAAAAAATTCAAACAAATGCTGGGAAACAGGAAAACCAAGATTAAGGTTTTGTTAATGGACCAGAAATTTATCTCTGGAATCGGAAATTTATACGCGAATGAAGCATTATTCAGGGCGAAAATTCATCCGCAAAGGCCGGCAAATTCATTATCAGATAAAGAAAAAGATTTATTACTCAAAGAAACAAAAAATACGCTTTTGGAAGCGATTAGATATAAGGGTTCGTCAGTTGACCAATATGTGCAATTATCCGGAAAGCCCGGAGAATATGCAAGATATCATCAAGTTTACGACCGCGAAGGAGAAAAATGTTTTAAATGCAAAGGCAAAATAAAAAGAATTTCCTTAGGCGGCCGCGGCACGTATTTCTGTCCTATTTGTCAGAAATTATGAAAAAATTCAAAATAATTTTAATAATTTCAATAGTTTTAATTGTTGTCGGTGTTTTATTTTGGAAATTTGGCAATAGGAAAGTTAATATTGGCAATAATAGTCAAAACAATAATCAACAGGAGAATAAAAACAACATTAATCCGATTACTGGACTGGAATGCGAAAACTATAATCGCAGGCCAATTGCAGTGATGCTGGCAACTGATCCAGTGACCCGGCCTTTATCAGGAATCAGCCAGGCAGACATGGTGATTGAAATGCCGGTGATTACCGGAAGCATTACCCGTTTGATGGCAGTTTATGGTTGCGAAACACCCGAAGAAATCGGTTCTGTGCGCAGCGCCCGGCATGACTACATCCCATTGGCAATGGGTTTGGACGCGATTTATGCCCACTGGGGCGGTTCGCATTTTGCTTTGGATAAATTAAATGCTAAAATTATGGACAATATTGACGCCATGGAAAATCCTTATAATGCTTATTGGCAGAAATCAGGGATTCCCATGCCGCATAATGGATTTACTTCTTTGGAAAGACTGCTTAATGCAGCGGAAAAGTTGGGATATAGGTTGACTAATAAATTTGGAGGGTATCCGCATCTTAGTGAGTCAGAAGTCGAAAGTCAAAAGGCGAAAGTCAATGGGCGGCTATCAATTGGATACAGTGGGCATTTTAAAGTTTTTTATGAATATGACAAAGACGAGAATATTTACAGGAGATGGCGCGACAATCAGCGAGAAATTGATAAAAATAACAGCAATCAAGTAGAAGCAAGCGTGGTGATAATAATGAGAACAGAATCAAGGATGATTGAGCCGCCGGACTATAATGATGTTGATGTTGAGGGCCAAGGGAACGCGGTAATTTATCAGAATGGAGAAGAAATCAAAGGATTTTGGAAAAAGACAGGAACTTACAGCAGTTCAAAGTTGCAGTTTTTAGATGATAAAGGCAAAGAAATAGAATTTGCGCCAGGTAAAATCTGGCTGGAAATCATTGAGCCAACCACAGAAGTGGTTTGGCAATCAAAATAAAAGGAGGAGGACGAAAATATATGATTTATTGTTTGTATGGACAGGATACATATAGGTCAAAAGAAGAACTGAGAAGGATTGTTGAAGAATATAAAAAATCCAATCTCGATTGGATGGATTTTGTTAGGATTGATGCTGATGACGAAGAGATTGAAATTTTTCAGGTATTAAGGCAAACAGTGGACACTGTTTCTATGTTCAGCCAGAATAAACTGATTATTGTTGAAAATATTTTTTCTTCAGATGCTGATATTCAAAACGAGATTTTGGAATTTCTGAAAAAGAGGGATATTGAGAAAAACAATAGCATTGTTCTTGCTTTTTGGGATGAGGGAATCGATGCTAAAAGCGGGCCTGCCTCGCCGAGTCAAGGCGGGTTGTTTGAATATCTGAAATCCAAAGCAAAATGCGAAGAATTTAAATTATTGGGGAAAGCACAATTAAAAAGCTGGATTAAAAATTATATCATAGAACAAGGAGGGAATATCGACATTCAGGCAATTGATAAATTAGTTGAATATATTGGCAGCGACTTATGGAGAATGGAAAATGAAATCAACAAGTTGATTTCATTTTCCCCAAATATCTGTTTGAAAAATATTGAATTATTAATCAGGCCGGAAATTGATTTAAATATTTTTGAATTAGGAGACGCGATCGGGCAGAAAAACAAAACTAAGGCAATAAAGCTTTTTAATCAGCAGATTGACGAAGGGAAAAATGAATCTTATTTATTATCAATGATTGCCAGCCAAATCAGGAACATAATCAAAGTTAAAACTTCGCCAAAATCAAAATCAGACCTTCATCCATTTGTCTTCCGGAAATCCAGTGAGCAAGCGAAGAATTTTACTTTTGAAGAATTAAAAAAAATCTATCGCCAGCTGATGACAATAGATTTTGAATCAAAAATCGGAAAGACCGATATCGAAACCAGTTTAGAATTATTTATTTCTGGATTATAGATTTATTTATTAATTTCGCCAACCCCGATTTTTTATTTGTGGCATTATTTTTTTTAATAACTCCGGTTTTGCAGGCCTTGTCAATTGCTTTATATGCCAAAGGAAGAAGTTTTAATGCTTCCTCTTTTTTGTTTTCCAGCGCGAATTTGCGCACTTTTTTGATGCTTTCACGCATAGCATTAAGCCGAACAAGATTTCTTTGTCTTCGCGTCTTGTTTTGTCTTAATGCTTTTTTCGCTGATTTAGTTATCGGCATATTAAAGTCATACTATCATATTATTGATTTAAGGTCAAATAAAGGGTAGAATAAAGGTGATGATTGGATTTATTGAGGGGAAAATTGAATATAGTATTGATAAGCATGTAATTGTCGACGTGAACGGCATGGGCTATAAGATTTATATTTCCGCCAATACTTTTAAAAAATTGCCGAAAAAAGGTGAAAAGGTTAAATTATACACCCATTTGTACGTTCGAGAGGGTATTATGGATTTATACGGATTTTTGGATAAAAATGACTTGGAATTTTTTGAAATGCTGATTGCAATTTCCGGAATCGGACCAAAAGGCGCAACCAACATTTTAAATGTGGCATCAGTGGAAACTCTCAAAAAAGCCATTTTCAATGAAGAAAGCAGTATTTTGACCAAAGTTTCGGGAATCGGCAAAAAAACCGCGGGAAAAATTATCTTGGAATTAAAAAATAAAGTTTCAGGAGGCGAATTGTTAGGCGACAGAGCAGGGGTTGATGGTGAAACAATTGATGCCTTGGTTAGTTTGGGATATAAATTATATGAGGCCCGGGAAGTATTAAGAAAAATTCCGGAAAGCGTCAAAGATGTGGGAGAAAAAGTTAGGGAGGCATTAAAATTATTAAGTAAACACAAATGAGTAAATCGTTTCTGCAATCTCCCGCATGGCTTGCGTTCCAGAATTCATTGGATAGAAAGACCTGGGAAATAGAGGGGATCAATACAATCAAATACAATTTGCCATTTAAAAAGTCATACCTCTACGCTCCAAGATGTGGAGGAAATTTTTTATCAGCATCGTTCTTGGGGAAAATCAAAGAAATTGCCAAACAGGAACGTACGATATTTCTAAAGGTTGAACCCTCCTTCGCTGAAGCTACGGAGGGCGAATCCCTTGAAAAGAAATTAAAAAGATTGGGATTCGAAAAATCCAATAATATCCAGCCGCAGAGAACGATTATTTTAGATATCACAAAATCCGAACAAGAATTATTGGGTGAGATGCACTATAAAACCCGATACAACATACAACTCGCCTGCAAGCGGGGAGTTGAAATTCGAAATCCGAAATCCCTGCCTTGCCGGCAGGCAGGCGAAATCCGAAACTTCGAAGAATTTTGGCGACTAATGGAACAAACTGCGCAAAGAGATGGTTTCAGGTCGCATCCAAAAGAATATTATCAAAAAATGCTGGAGATTCCGGGAGTTGAGTTATTTGTGGCTAAATATGAAAACAAAATAATCGCTGCAAATATAATTGTATTTTGGGATAAAATGGCAATATATTTACATGGTGCTTCGGATTATAAATATAGAAATTTAATGGCGCCTCACTTACTTCAATGGGAGCAAATCCAAGAAGCAAAAAAGCGCGGATGCGCTGAATATGATTTTTGGGGCATTGATGAGAAAAAATGGCCCGGAGTGACCAGATTTAAAAAAGGGTTCGGCGGCCAAGAAATTATTTATCCCGGCGCTTATGATTTAGTTTTTAATCGTGTTTGGTATTTAATTTATAAGATAGCGAGAAAAATTTTATGAAAAAACTCATACCTAAATTTATTTTTCAGATTTATCACTATTTATGGGCTTTGGTTGGGGCTGTTGTTTATGGTTTTCCGGCGAGAAAATTGATTGTTGTTGGCGTGACCGGGACGAATGGAAAATCTACGGTTGTGAGTTTGATTTCCGAGATTTTGGAATCAGCCCCGACGCAAGGTCGGGGTAAAGTAGCTTCGTTTTCTTCTGTGAGATTTAAAATTGGAGAAAAAGAATGGAAAAATATGCTGAAAATGACAATGCCGGGCAGAATGAAAATCCAGAAATTTTTAAAACAAGCTGTTAAAGCCGGGTGCAAATACGCAGTTTTAGAAATCACTTCCGAGGGGATAAAGCAATATCGCCATAAATTCATTGATTTTGACGGAGTTGTTTTCACGAATTTGACCAAAGAACATATTGAGGCGCACAAAGGATTTGAAAATTACAAAAAAGCCAAAGGGAAATTGTTTATAGCCATTAGAAAAAGCAGGAAGAAAAATAAATTTATTGTACTTAATGCTGACGATAAGCATTCCGAGTATTTTTCTAAATTAGCCGGAAATGTTAAGAAATATTATTATAGTTTGAAAGATTTAGAAAAAATTAATTTACAAATCTCTTTGCCTGGCGAATTCAATATCTATAACGCCTTGGCTGCGTTTTGTGTAGGGATTGCGTGTGATTTACCGCAGGATAGGATTTTAGATGTTCTACGGCATGCTAAGGGCATTCCAGGCAGAATGGAATTGGTGATTGATAAACCATTTAGGGTGTTTGTTGATTATGCCCACACGCCAGATGCTTTGGAAAAAGTTTATCAAACATTAGGAAAAGGGTTAATCTGTGTTTTTGGAAGTTGCGGCGGAGGCCGGGACAAATGGAGAAGGCCGGAAATGGGGAAAATCGCTGACAATTATTGCAAAGAGATAATTTTAACCAATGAAGATCCCTATGACGAAAATCCAACTTCAATTATTGAAGAAATTTCAGCTGGATTTTCGCAAATTCGAAATTCGAAATTCGAAATTCGAAATTTATATAAAATTATTGACCGGCGCGAAGCGATCAATAAAGCCTTATCTTTGGCTCGAAACAATGACACAGTGATTATTACTGGCAAGGGCTGTGAGCCGTGGATTTGCGTTGAAAATAACAAAAAAATTGCGTGGGATGACCGAGAAGTAGTAAGGGAAGAATTTAAGAAAATTTATGGACAAGGATTTTGAGATTTTGCCTCATCCTTCAGATGTTAGAGTCAGGGCTTTTGGCAAAACAAAAGAAGAATTGTTTTTGAATGCGATGCAAGGCATGGTGGCGGTTTTGAGGCCTAAAATAAAAGATAAAAAAGAAAAAATAAAAAATAAAATAAAGGTGAAATCTGTTGATTCGGACGCATTACTGGTTGATTTTTTGAGCGAGGTTTTGTATTTGATTCAAACCAACAAAGAGGTTTATAATGATGTTAAATTTACAAAATTTTGCCCCTCGAATTCCTCGGGGCAATCAACTCTGGAAGCAGAGTTGATTGGTAACAAAGTTGAATCATTTGGCGAAGATATTAAGGCAGTAACTTATCATGGGTTAAAAGTAAAACAAAATAAAGACGGCTTATTTGAAGCCACGGCTTTATTTGACATATAAATATGCAAAAATCTGATTTTAAAAAGATAAACGATTATCTTTGGAAAACGAGAGACCGACTTTATCGGTCTTTTTTAGTAAGTAGAGGTTGTTTTATTTATCTCAAAAAAGTGGTATAATTAGAATATATGGATAAATACATAAATCTTAGAATTCCTGAGTATTCCTATTTTTTTGGATTTGCGCAGACAGATGGAAGTTTGAGTAGCCCAAAGAAATTTCCAAATAAAGGGAAATTTCAAATTGAAATAAATGGCAAAGACTTACATATATTGAAATCATTTAAAAAGTTGTTTCCATTAGTTTATTCATCAATTAAAAAACGAGTTCGAAATACCAATTTTAAAAATAATCATACAAGTTATGTTTTAGTAATAAGTGATAAAAGCTTTAGAGATGAAATTAATACCTTAGGAATTCCCTATGGCAGGAAATCAGAAATTATTTCATCGCCTAAAACTAATTTTCGTGAAAGGGATTATATAAGAGGTTTAATAGATGGCGATGGCAGTCTTGGTATGACAGCCAGAAACGTTCCTTTTGTTAGTTTTACGGTTAAAAGCGAAAAACTAAAAGATTATTTAGTTGATTTTGTTGAGAAATTAACTGGCGAGAGAAAGAAATTGGCGCGAAACAAAAGAGATGATATTTATAATATTATGATAAATAGAGAAAAGGCGCAGAAAATTATTGAACATTTATATTATTCTGAATGTCTGTGCCTCAAAAGAAAATTAAAAAGCGCAAAGATAGCTTTAAATTGGAAGAGACCAAAGGGGTTAGTAAGGATTTTAAATAAGAAATTTTGGGACAAAATACAAGACGAATACATTTTAAACCATAAAATAGATGAAAGTTGTAATTATTTGGAAAGAACAAGAAGAAGTATTGGGATGCGTCTCTGGCGTCTTAGGAATAATAAGACAATAGTATGATAAAAGATAAATTTGTAAAAATAAATAATTGGCTAAGAGAGATTCCTAAAACGTATAGAGAAGATATGCAAGTACCCGCCCGTATCTATGTTTCAGACAAATTGTGGGAACAGATTGAGGATGAAGCGCTAATTCAGTTGGTAAATAGCACAACCTTGTCCGGAATTGTTAAATATGCCATTGCTATGCCCGATATTCACACTGGCTACGGTCCACCCATAGGGGGCGTGGGAGCAATGAAATTGCCAGACGGCGTTATTTCGCCTGGCTTTGTGGGTTACGACGAAAATTGCGGCATCCGTATATTAAAATCAGAACATAGCGAAGAAGAAATTAGACCTTATTTAGATAAATTAGCTACAGAAATGCAGAAGGAGGTCCCATCGGGATTGGGCAGGGGAAGACAAGAAAAGCTTTCTATTGGGCAAGTTGATAGGATTCTAGAAGGAGGCGTGCCATATTTAGTTGAACAAGGATATGGTGAGGAAGAAGATATAAAAAATTGTGAAGAAAAAGGAAAAATGGAAGAAGCTGATGCTGATTGTGTTTCTTCTCACGCCAAAAACAGAGGCAGAGATCAGGTCGGGACATTGGGCAGCGGCAACCATTTTTGTAGCATTGAAAGAATTGATGAAATTTATGATGAAAAAGTAGCTAAAGTTTTTGGATTGTTTAAAAATCAAGTAGTGGTAATGGTCCATACAGGAAGTCGCGGCCTCGGCCATCAAAATTGTACGGATTATTTGAAGATAGTAATGCAGAACTTGTCTAAATACAATATTAAGCTTCCAGATAGAGAATTGGCTTGTGTGCCGTTTAACTCTCCAGAAGGGCAGAAATTTTTTAAAGCATTGTCTGCTGCTTGTAATTTTGCTTGGTCAAATAGACATATGATTTCTTATTATGTAATAGAGGCCTGGAAGCGAATATTGGGAGAAAAAGCGGATTTAAAACTGCTCTATGATGTTGCTCACAATATTGCTAAAATTGAAGAGCATGAAGTTGATGGTCAAAAGATTAAATTACTTGTTCATCGCAAGGGAGCTACTAGAGCTTTTCCACCAAACCATCCTGAGATTCCTGATAAATATAAAGATGTGGGACAACCAGTAATTGTTCCTGGTTCGATGGGAACTTCTTCTTATGTTATGGTTGGCACAGAGCAATCAAAAGAAGCTTGGTACACTGTATGTCACGGCGCGGGGAGAATGATGTCCCGCCACGCAGCTATTCGGGCTTTGTCTGGACAGGAAATTATCAACCAATTAAAAGCCAAAGGAATTTTAGTTAAATGCTATAGTATGCGCGGAATTGCCGAAGAAGCTCCGCAAGCATATAAAAATATTGATGAAGTGGTTGACGTGGTGCACAATGCCGGATTATCCAAAAAAGTCGCCCGCTTGGTGCCATTAGCAGTAATTAAAGGAGAATGAAATGAGAAACATTTTGGGATTAAAAATTGAAACAAAAGTGAGCTTGGTAATTGTATTAATATTTGTGATTATTTTTTTGATAGCGGTTTTTAAAAGTATAGATAATTTTAAGAAATTTAATGATAGAATAAATCAATATGAAGAATTACGCGTCCAAAAGGGCGAATAAAGGAAGAACCGCCTACCGAACTCCGAGTCAGTTCAGATATCAGGCGGCCTTGAGAAATACAAAAAACAAAAAATCTAGATTTTCTAAAATAAAGAACCCTCAATTTTTTTGAGGGTCTTGCGGGGAGATTAAGCGCGCTTCGAGTTGCGAGTAGTGCTTATATCCAGATTTTTTAGCTCCAAATTCTTTTGCGAGCTTTGAATCATCTGTGGGCATGAGCACCGTAAATGAGCAATCTCCTACTTCAGGAACGAACATCGAGATTAAAAACCTAAATTTGTTCTTTTTTGCTTCGGGCGCAGGTTTTGGTTCAGATACCGGCGCTTCTCCTTTTCTTCTCGTTTGTCTTTTTGCTGCTAATTCCGCATAATCTTCATATCCTATTCCCATAGTTTTACTCCTTTAGCCAAAATATTAATTATGCTAAGATAATAGCACAATAAAAATTTATGGGCAAGATTAAAAAAATCAGAGAACAAAAGAAAATTGAAGCAATAATGCAGGAACAAATAAAAAAGAGAAAAAGGAAAAAAGCAGTTTCAATTGTTCTAATTGTTGTAATTGTTGTAATTGTTATTATTGCTGGAATTTTTTATATTGTTAATTCAAATAAATCCAAGAAAATAGTAAAAACAACCATAGAGACCGATAAAGGCAAAATAGAATTGGAGCTTTATAAAGAAGCTGCGCCGAACACGGTTGATAATTTTATCAAGTTGGCAAAAGAAGGATTTTATGACGCTACAAAATTTCATCGCGTTGTGCCGGGATTTGTTATCCAGGCAGGCGATCCTTTAAGCAAAGACGATAATCCTGCGAATGATGGTTCTGGCGGGCCTGGCTATGTTTTCGACGATGAAATTAATCCAAAGGCGCTTGGCCTGGATGATGTGCAAATAAAAGCGCTAGAATCACAAGGATATAAGTTCAATTATCTTTTAAAATCAATCAGTCATCTTGAGGGCACGATTTCCATGGCGAATTCAGGGCCAAATACCAATGGCAGCCAATTTTTTATAACCTTGGCTGATGTGCCTGATTTGGACGGGAGATATACTGCTTTCGGCAGAGTGGTTGCTGGCATGGACATAGTGCAAAAAATTGAACAAGATGATATAATAAATAAGATAACTATTAAATAATAAATATATGTTAGATTTACTTCAAATAAAACAACACCGCATTGCCTTTTCGATTTTGGCAATTCTGGCGGCTGTTGTGATTGTTCTTTTTATCGCATTATTTTCACTTAATCTTGTAAATGAATTTAGCGGCAAGACGCCGGAGAAAACACAAAACACGATGACGTTTACCGGCGAGGGCAAGGTTTATGCCAAGCCGGACATTGCTATAGTTGATTTGTCGGTTGTGACCGAGGGGAAATATATCAAGGATGTGCAGGATAGAAATACCAAAAAAATGAATGGAGTGATTGATTTTTTAAAAAGTTTTGGTATTGAGGAAAAAGATATAAAGACCACTAATTATAATATTTATCCCAAGTACGTTTATCAGGAAGGAGTTGCTCCATGGATATCTGGCTACGAAATAAGTCAAGCCATCGAGGTTAAAATAAGAAATCTAGAAAAAGTTGGAGAGATTTTGGAAAAAAGCGTGGGTGTTGGCATTAATCAGGTTAATTCTTTGCGTTTTTGGGTTGATAAGGACGATGATTTAAAAGCCGAAGCTCAAAAATTGGCAATCGAAGACGCGAAGAAAAAAGCCCGAGAAACCGCTGCCCGACTTAGAATAAAATTGGGCAAATTAATTGGGTTTTACGAAAATTCCAATCAGCCCTATCCGATTTACAATGCGAAAGAAGGTTATGGCATAGGTGGTGGGGGCGAAACGCCAAACATACAAGTTGGAGAAAATGAGATTTATATTAGCGTGTCTTTGACTTATAAAATTGAATAATGAGATTTAATTTACCCAAAAATACAGCGAGGTTTTATTGGACAATACATTCTATTTCCAAAATGAGGCAATACGGATTATCCGAATCAAGGGTAAAAAGAGTAATAAATAATCCCAAAAGAAAAGAAGTTGGAATTGCGCCGGGGACAATTGCAGTAATGCAGCCCAATAGTTTAAAACATTCTTATGAATTTTGGGCAATGTATCAACCTACGGTTGACCACCCGAAGGGTGGCCAGCAACAAAAACTAAGGATTATTACTGCCTGGAAATATCCGGGCAAGAGTCCAATTAGAGGACCGATACCCATACCGCCTGATATTTTAGAGGAATTAGGCGAAATAAACGAATAATTATGTTTAAAAAAATCAAACAATTAGTTTTCAACATTAAAGCATTAATAATTTTATTAATTATTTTAATTATTGTTGGCTGGAGTTTGACTATTTATTTTGGCATTAAAGCAAATTCCGGAAAGGGATTTTGTATTGATGTGCAGCAAAAACTGGCGAAATTGAATTATTACGCTTCATTGTTGAACAAGTCAATGCAATTAATCAGACAAAATAAGGGTTTGGAAGTTTTGGAAGACGACGTGCGATTATTGGATAATGGCACACTTTTGACCGTATGGGAGAATGTTGTTTTTGGCGGAAATCGGGAACAGGATGTAAATGATTATCTGGATGTGATTATTGATTCTTTAAACTTTTTTTCAAAATGAAAAAACCAATTCGGCTTTCGCCATCAAGTTTGCATTTATTTCTGGAATGCCCCCGGTGCTTTTGGCTTCAGATTAACGAAGCAATACATCGGCCGCGGGGCATTTTTCCGTCTTTACCAGGCGGGATGGACTTGGTGATTAAGGATTATTTTGATAAATACCGCGAAAAAAATGAATTGCCGCCAGAATTACAAGGAAAAGTAGAAGGGAAATTATTACACGACCATGCTCTATTAAATAAATGGCGGAATTGGAGAACGGGACTTGAATATACAGATGGAAATTTGGGAGTGACTTTATTTGGAGCGTTAGACGATTGTTTAGTCCATTCGACAAGCTCAGGACAAGAAACATTTGTTCCATTGGACTATAAAACGCGCGGGTCAGCGCCAAAAGAAGGAGATTCAGAAAAATATTATGGAAACCAGTTGGATTGTTATGCTTTAATGTTGGAAGAGAATGGATATCCGGTTGGTGAATTTGGTTATCTGGTTTATTATTATCCAGAGCACGTAGAAGAAAACGGCACGGTTATTTTTGATGTAAAACCGATTAAATTGGTAATTGACCCAAATCGTGCCAGAAAGACATTAAAAGACGCAATGAAGCTTTTAAATAGTCCAATTCCCCCTCATCATTCCGAATGCGAGTATTGCATTTGGGGGAGAAATAACGGAGATTAAATTATGAAGTTATATTTTTACGGCGGCGCCGGGGAAGTTACCGGCGTCAAATATTTATTAGAAATTAACACCGGAGCGAAAAAGACGGTTAGAATTTTAATTGACTGCGGATTATTACAAGGCGATAAAGAAACGCATGACAAGAATTACGAAAAATTTCTGTTCAAAGCAAGCGAAGTTGACTATCTATTTATAACCCATGCCCATATTGACCATATCGGCTTAATTCCCAAGCTCTATAAAGAAGGTTTTCAAGGTAAGGTTTTTATGACTCCGCCAACCAAAGATTTGGCTTTATTAAGTTTGTCAGACAGTTGCGGGATTTTAGAGCGGGAATCTTGGGAAAAAGGCTGCGAGCCGCTTTACAAAAAAGAGGATATAGACGGAATTATGGGTTTGGTCAAAACCATAGATTACAACAGAAAAATTAAAATAACCGACAAAATATATTTTAAATTCAACGACGCGGGTCATATGCTCGGCTCCACAATCATTGAGCTGTGGGCCGAGGGCAAAAAAATTGTTTTTTCCGGTGACTTGGGCAATGCGCCTACTCCTCTGTTGAATCCGCCAACAAAAATTGCCGAAGCAGATTATATTTTAATTGAATCAACCTATGGTAACAGAATTCACGAGAACAGAGGTGAAAGAAAAGAGATTTTGGAAAATATTATTGAGGAAACATACAGCCAAAAAGGAGTATTGATGATTCCAGCGTTTGCGGTTGAAAGAACCCAGGAATTATTAATGGAGTTAAACGAGCTTGTGGAAAATAACCGTATTCCCAAAATGCCGATTTTTATTGATAGTCCTCTGGCAGTTAAAGCAACCGAGATTTACAAGAAATATCCGGAATATTTTAACCAAGAAGCAAAAAAATCACTGAAAGAAGGACATGATTTTTTTAAATTTCCCGGATTAATCTACACCGAACAGGTGCAGGAATCAAAATCAATCAATAATATCGCTCCGCCAAAAATTATTATTGCTGGTTCAGGAATGTCGGTTGGCGGGAGGATTTTGTTTCACGAAAAACTTTATTTGCCAGACCCCAAAAGCCGTTTGTTGATTACCAATTATCAGGTAAAGGGAACGTTGGGCAGGCGATTAATGGAGGGGGATAGAGATATTAGAATTTTTGACGCAGAGATCGCCGTTAAAGCCAAAATAGCTTCAATTGAAGGATATTCGTCTCACGCTGACCAAAAGGCATTGTATGACTGGTTGGCTAATTTTTCTAAGCCAGTTAAGCACATCTGGGCTGTCCAAGGAGAAGAGCAATGTTCTGGCGCTTTGGTGCAGCTAATCGAAGATCACTTGGGGATTCCTGCTTCAATGCCGAAAATTGGCGATGTTGTGGAATTGTGATATAATAAAAATATGAAATATAAAATATGTGTATCCGGAGCTGCTGAAACAGGACATTGCCAGAAAGGCGCTTTGGAAAAGGCAAAAGAATTGGGTCGCGAGATAGTCAGGCAAAATGGGGTCTTGGTCACTGGAGCGACCTCGGGCATTCCTTATTGGGCAGCGATTGGCGCCAAAGAGGAAGGCGGCATTGTTTTTGGCTTGTCTCCGGCTGCATCCAAGCTGGCGCATGTAAAAACATACCATTTGCCTATTGATTATCATGATGTTATTATTTATACTGGGTTTGAATATGCGGGGCGAAACTTGATTTTAACTCGTTCCTCCGACGCAATAATTGTCATTTGTGGAAGGATGGGGACTCTAAATGAATTTACAATTGCCTTTGAGGACAACAGACCCATTGGAGTTTTGATTGGAACCGGCGGAACAGCGGATATGATTAAAAATATAGTCAAAAATAGCCATCGGGGTCCAGGAAAAATAGTTTATGATTCAGACCCCAAGAAATTAGTATCAAAGGTCATAAAATTAATTAACCATAGTAAATAAAAATATGAAGGAAGCAACAAAAAAGGAAAAACCAATCGGAGAGATTACCCACTACTATGACAAAATAGAAGTCGGCATAATTAAAATGAAAGACAAATTGGAAGTTGGCGATAAAATCCACATCAAAGGAAATGCCACTGATTTTGAGCAGGATGTAGAATCCATGCAGATTGAACATGAGCAGGTGAACAAAGTGAAAAAGGGCGATATGATTGGTATACAAGTCAAGGATAAGGTCAGAGAAGGTGATCTGGTATACAAAGTTGAATAATTTATCAATGTTTATTAGGGTTTATGATAATATCTTTTAAAAAAGATACTATTGAGCTTAGCTCCAAGAGAAAATGGTTAGTTATCGGGATTATTATTGCCATTCTTAATCCTATTTTTTCCGGACTGGTGGTGGCTTTCGGATTTTTAACCGAACCGAAACTAAGAAGAGAAGGGAAGATAATTTTAGTTATTAGTTTTATTTGGGCAATAATTTTGGCCTATTTGATTGATTGGCTGAAGAGAGGCGGGTATTTATGAAAGAAACCATTTTAGCAATATCGGTTTTGACAACAACCATAGTTGGAGTGGGTATTTTCGGACTGCCTTATGTTAGTGCGCAGGCCGGATTTTTATTAGCACTAATCATGCTAATAGTTCTTTCCGGAATAATGCTTTTGATTCATCTTTATTATGGCGAAATTGTGTTGAGCACAAAAGAAGAGCGGCAATTTCCGGGATATGCGGGCCAGTATTTAGGGGGCAGGGCAAAAAAAATAATTGGGATTATAGCGGTTACGGGATTTTACGGCACTCTTTTGGCTTATATGATTATTGGTGGCGATTTTCTGAATATAATTTTCTCTCCAATAATCAATCTGCCAAATTTTTTGTTTAGTATTATTTTTTTCGCTCTCGCCTCGACAATTATCTGTTTCGGAATAAAGTTTATATCGGTTTTCAATTTTCTGCTCGGGTTGTTTTTAATTATAATAGTATTATTTTTGACCGTTTTCGGATTCAAAAATATAGATTTTAATAATTTGTCATATATCCATTTAAACAATATCCACGCTCCCTACGGAGTAATTTTATTTGCTCTGATGGGCATGGCTGTGATTCCGGAAATCGGGGAAGTATTAAAACGAGACAAGAGAAATTACAAAAAAATAATTATCTGGGGTACATTAATTCCAGCAGTTTTATACTTGCTTTTCATATTTTCAGTGGTTGGCGTATCGGGGATAAAAACATCGCCAGATGCGATTAGTGGATTGCTAAACATTATGGGTAAAAATATTGTCTTCTTGGGGGCAATGCTGGGATTTATGACTACTTTTACCTCCTATTTAGGATTAGGATTTGCACTTAAGGAAACATTTGTTCATGATTTCAGGGTTAATAGAATTATTGCGTTAATTTTATTGTTCGTTCCCATTGTTTTATTTGCTTTGGACATCCGCAATTTCGTACTCATAATTTCTATTATTGGTGCACTTTTGGGGGCATTTGAATGCACGGCTATTGTATTGATACACAAAAAAATCAAACTAATGGGCAATCAGGAACCAGAATATCGTATCAAACATTTCAAAGCATTAGGCGTAATTATGATTATCATATTTATTGTAGGGTTGGCTTACTCTTTGCTTAATATGATATGAAACATTACTAAACATTGATAAATTGGCTGTGTAATAATTGTGTATAAATTAGGTTAAAATGGGGATAAATGCCTCATTTTTTATTTAAAAACACTTCTCCATAACAAGGGAAGACCAGTATAGTTATAAATTGACATTTTGCCCCGTCATTCGACGGGGTAAAAGTTATCCACAGCCATTTGCTCTTGACATAGGAATATTGTGCTATAATTAAAGTAGATGAATATTTAAAGTTAAAGGGGTAATGTTCAATTAAGGGGTTTTTCTGCGCAGATTCTTAATTGATAAAAATACCTTATTCTTTTGTTTGTCTCAAGGAATATTTTAAGCTAATCAATTAAGGGTCTAGGGAATATATGACGCAAAAGCAGAAAAACCTAGACAAAAACAAATACATTACCCTGCAACAAGCAGCGCAGATTTATGGTTGCACTCAGAAACACATGGCGTTGATGGCGCGAAGAGGAAGATTGAAAGCAATTAAAATCAATGGAGATTGGAAAACCACCTTTAAATGGCTTAAAGAATATTCAAACTCCGTAGTGGAGAAAATTGGAGGCTTGAGTAAGATAAAAATTCTTGCCCCAACTTTTAAAAAGATTTTGGTTTCATTGTTTATTACGATTCTTGTAGTCGCGTTCATCTCAATTGCTTATGTTTCAGCCAAACAAGGGACCCTGCCAATTTTAAATAAAATAAAAGATTATGCCAAGAATTTGGCTATAAACAATATCCAGTCATTAAATAAGCCAGCATCTTCTGCAGTTATAGAAACGCAGCAGATGCTGGCTTTTGTTTTCGACGCACAGTCAGAAATTATAAGCAGAGAAATTAAACCAATTTTTAGCGGAATCAAATATTTTTTCAGCACCGCAGCCAAGGGTTTTATTATGACAACCAAAACCATGGCATTGGGTGTAAAGAGAGTTGATAGAAATATCAATAATTTTATGGATTCAATGTTTACCGACTTGGGAAATTCTATTATGAATTTTACTTATAAAACAACAGATTCGATTGCGCGGATACCGAAAACAATTGGTCATTTTTTTGCAGTAATTTTCAGGACTCTTTATTCGTTTGCGCCTTTTAATTTTTTCGGCTTTTTTGCGCCCGAGACCTCTCAACAAACAGTTTTGTCTGTTCACGACCTCTATCACAAACTTAAAGACCTGCGCGAACTCGTGGAAGGCAAAACCATAGTTATCGGAGAAAAGACCCAGCAAATAGTCCAGCAAACAACAATAATCAAACTAATAGAAAGGGAAACAGCAATAATTAAGGACAAAGATTTATTAGACGCGGAATTAGCGCTTTTCCGTTCCTCAATTCTGAACCAAATTGCTTCAGATATGACCAACTTAGAATCAAAAATTGGCCAAACCCTGGTTGTCCAGAACAATTACTATTATTCCGAAGCTGCCAAAACCGGAGGATTCAATGTTTCCAACAATGAAGTTGATTTCAATGAGAATATTGATATGATGAAAAATCTTTCTGTTCTCGGCACAATCACCGGAGGCACAATCAATGGAGGGACAATCAGCGACGGCACAGCCACATTAACAGGAGGAGCATTTACCGGGCTGTTGTCATTGACCTCTGTTTTGGGAACATTCACTCACGCCTCTGTTTCCGATGATTTGACCATTGGCGACGTCTTTTTAGCCAGAGATGGATTGGTTTCAATATCAGATGATTTCTATGTTGGCAATGATATGTTTTTCGCTGATATATCTGACAATGCAATTTATTCATCTGCTTCTTACAATTCCTCCGGCGCTTTCATTCTTGATAACGCAGCCAGCGTATCGGGTCAGATTATTCTTGGTAGAAGCCCAACCCTTGCCAACTCATTCACTCCCTGGCCAACTGGAACATCAAATGTTCTGGATTCCACTTTGTTAATCAATCCTTCTTCAGCAGTGGGCGACAGCAATCTCTTGGGATTGGCAGTCAATGATGCGGTCAAATTCTTAGTAGATGCTGAAGGAGATATTTACGGAACCAATTTAATTCTCTCCGGTTCAACGACCACCGGAGCAACCACCATTGCCGGCAATTTAGCGGTTCAGGGTTCAATTGTTTTGGGAGATTCTTCAAGCGACACATTAGTAGTCAATGCCACAATCAATGATTCTTTAATCAGCAATTACGGCTTGAATCTCGGCACAACTTTACACGTTGGTTCAATAGCGTCAAATTCCTACACCTTCAGCGTAGATGGAACGGCATCGATATCTGGTCAGTGCGTAACAGGAGACAGTCTATTACCCTTGGTAACAGAAATTAAAAATGAAATTGTATTAACTCAAATTAAAGACGTGAAAGTAGGTGATTATGTTCTTTCTTTAGACGAAAAAACCGGAAAACTCGTTCCGGCTCATATCAATGCGTTGTTGGATATGGGCATTAAGCCAATTTACAAAATTACCACTGAAGACGGAAAGACAATCAGGACAACCGGAAATCATCCATATTTAACACGAAAGTTCCTGCCCGACTTCGCTACGACGAAGTCGTTGCGGGCGGGCGAAACATTATCTTTCTTTGGAGCGACCAACTCTAATAGAGGCAACAGTGATTATGCCTGCGAGAACCAAAATTGCTATTGTGAGGTAAAAAATGATATTCATAATCTATTTGTTTCTATTCTTGGAAACAATATAAACAATAATCGCTGCGACGAGCGTCAAAATTGCTCCGATAAAATAGAAGGGCATCAAATTCATAATTCTTTTACGTTTTTAATTAATGACAAACTAAACGACCACATAAATAACGAGATTATCAACCCAACAATAGCCGACGGCACATTAATGGAACTGATGTCTGGAAACACAAACGGCAAAACCGTAGAAGCAAAAAATACAAGCCCCAAATTGCCTAATATTTCCGATAATTGTTTTAATTGTGAGTCGTTAAACATTTTACAATCTAATAATATCTTACAAGAAAATGACTTGTCAAGCTCTGTCTGGACCAAGGTTATTTACCTTCAAGTCGGCGATGAAATCGCGGTTGCCACTGATTACTTGAATGGAATAAATTTTGTGAAAATAGCAAGAATAGAAATCCTGCCTGCGGAGCAGGTCTATGATATTGAAGTTGAAGGAACGCATAATTTTGTGGCAAACGGCATTATCGCGCACAACACTTATATTACTGGTGATTTAAATTTAACTCACGCTTCTATATCAGATGACCTGACTATCGGTAGTGATGACATTTCTTTTATTAACGGGGTTGCTTCAATTTCCTCTACTTTATGGGTTGGAGATGAATTTACAGTAGCGTCTGGAATGGATATTGGGGGCGGGGATTTATATGTGGATGCGGCTGATGGAAGAGTCGGCATCGGGACGACCTCACCTGATTATACTTTGGAAGTAGATGGCACAGCGTCAATATCAGGTCAATGCGTAACAGGGGACACGATTTTGCCAATAATTCGGCAAAATGAAATAAGTCAACCTGCTGTTGACGAAATAAATGGAAATAAGCAGTCTTCGACTGCGAAATATAATAGTAATGACATAATTTTCAAACAAATTAAAGACGTGAAAGAGGGTGATTATGTTCTTTCTTTAGATGAAAAAACAGGCAAACTTGTGCCTGCTAAAATCAACGCGCTTCTTGATATGGGCGTGAAGACGATTTACAAAATTACCACTGAAGATGGAAAAACAATCAGAACAACGGGAAATCATCCATACCTTGCCTACCGGCAGGCAGGTCTTGCAAGAAATCAAAAAGCCATAGCTGAAAACTATGACTTCCTGATGGCTATGGAGGTGGGGGAATTTGCATCCCCAGACTCTTGGATGATAAACCAGAGTCCGCGCTATGCCACCCCCATAGCATTTTCATTATATCAAAATTTGGCAGATTCTACAATTTTTGACAACCAAAAAACCATCTCAAATGAGATGGCTTTGGAGAGTTCCAACATAGTGCGTGATTCTGGCTTATCATCCAATTATCAGTATATCAGAAATAAATCGCTTGTCAAGTCCCCTGTGGATAATTCTGCAAAATGGATCAAAGTCGCTGAATTAAACGAAGGCGATGAGATTGCGGTTGTAGAATCAGAAATTTCAGCAACCAAAAAATCCGTCAATAATGACGGATATTGGGGACTTCAGAATAATCCGATTGATCCCGGGTTGTCGCCTATTTTCAGTATAGCAAAAATAAATACCTTGTCAAGTGTTGCTGTGGATAATTCCTTAAGGAACTGGATCCGCGGGGACTTGCACCCCGGAAATCCTTGGCGACAACCCAGGATCTCGGACTATCCCGGACCCAGTTCGTCTTTATCATATCAAGAAAGTGAAGACGAAACAAGTGATATAGTTTTTGAAAAAATTGTTTCCATAGAAATTTTGCCTGCGGAGCAGGTCTATGATATTGAAGTTGAAGGAACGCATAATTTTGTGGCAAACGGCATTATCGCGCACAACACCTATTTGAACGCAGTGTCAGTGGCAAGTGATTTTTCTGGAGTTCACGCGTCTATATCTGATGATTTAACAATAGGAAGCGATGATATTTCTTTTATTGGCGGGGTTGCTTCTATTTCATCTACTTTATGGGTTGGAGGGACTTTAACTGGTGCGGGAACAATAAATGCCGTAACCTTAACCGAAGGAGGCATAGCGGTTCTTAATAATGACGAGATGGATGCTTCGTCTGAACTCTTGGCTATTTTTGATGACGAAACAGGAACAGGATACATAGTTTTCTCAAATAATCCCACATTTACGGGCGCTTCATTTTCAGATGATTTAAGTTTGGGTGCGACAGGAGTTTATTTCTCACAAGATGGAGATGGGGCTTTAACCATTGCGGGAAGAGGAGATGGGAGTGATGAAGATTTAACCATAAACTTTGATGATGTTGCAAATACAATAGATTTCGGCACGAATACCGGCGTAACGACAATAGATTTCAATGATTTTAACATTACAGCCGCTCACGCCTCTATATCTGATGATTTGACTATTGGAGATAATGTGACTTTCTCAGATAGTTTGGCATCTGTGTCGGGTAATTTCTTGGTTGGTGGCAACGTCGGCATCGGGACGACTTCGCCAGATTATACTTTGGAGGTTGACGGGACTGCCAGCATATCGGGACAGTGTATTACCGGAGATTCTTTATTACCCATAGTTAAAGATGTAGGACGTGCGACGTCCTACATAGAGATGGTGCAGATTAAGGATGTTCAAGCTGGTGATCATGTTTTATCTTTAAATGAAAAAACAGGCAAACTTGTGCCTGCGAAAATCAATGCGCTTCTTGATATGGGCATTAAGCCAATTTACAAAATCACCACAGAAGATGGAAAAACAATCAGGACAACGGGAAATCATCCGTATTTATCAAAAATCAAAAACCTCGTAAATAACGAGGTCATTGAAGGGGTGACGTGGAATGTAATTCCTTCACTCTCCACCAATCAACAAACAATTGTTGATAATTTATTCTTTCTTTTTGGCAACCAAAGCAACAAGAGCAATAGCAATGACAACCAAAGCGCCAAGAATGTAAATATTAGTCATAATTGTATAGGTGTTCATAATAATTATTCTTTAACTAACGAAAATGATAACCACCAACAAGTCGCAGACAAAATTAATCCCCAAAACACTAATGGCCAATTGAATGATTTTTCAAATAATGGACCAATAAACATTGAAGCAAAAAATATTTGCGCAATGTCACGACAAATTTCTGACAATGTATTGAATTTAACACGTGATAACATACAAAATAATTATACCATAAAAGAAAATAATAGTGTCAAGTCAACTTGGACCAAAGTTGTTTATCTTAATGAGGGAGATGAAATAGCAGTTGCCAACCTTGATGATGTAGGACGTGCGACGTCCTACATAGAGTTTGAAAAAATAGTGTCCATAGAAATCCTGCCCCCAGAACAGGTCTATGATATTGAAGTTGAAGGAACGCATAACTTCGTAGCAAATGGTATTATTGCGCACAACACCTATTTGAACACAGTATCAGTGGCAGGTGATTTTGAAGGAGTTCACGCTTCTATATCAGATGATTTAACAATAGGCAGCGATGATATTTCTTTTATCGGGGGAGTTGCTTCAATATCATCAACTTTATGGGTTGGAGGGACTTTAACTGGTGCGGGAACAATAAATGCCGTAACCTTAACCGAAGGAGGCATAGCGGTTCTTAATAATGACGAGATGGATGCTTCGTCTGAACTCTTGGCTATTTTTGATGACGAAACAGGAACAGGATACATAGTTTTCTCAAATAATCCCACATTTACGGGCGCTTCATTTTCAGATGATTTAAGTTTGGGTGCGACAGGAGTTTATTTCTCACAAGATGGAGATGGGGCTTTAACCATTGCGGGAAGAGGAGATGGGAGTGATGAAGATTTAACCATAAACTTTGATGATGTTGCAAATACAATAGATTTCGGCACGAATACCGGCGTAACGACAATAGATTTCAATGATTTTAACATTACAGCCGCTCACGCCTCTATATCTGATGATTTGACTATTGGAGATAATGTGACTTTCTCAGATAGTTTGGCATCTGTGTCGGGTAATTTCTTGGTTGGTGGCAACGTCGGCATCGGGACGACAAATCCAGGGTACCCTTTGGTTGTTTCTCGTGCTGGCACAGGAACACTTGTTGTTGAAGGGATTGGTTCTCCATACACTTCTACTATTACTTTAGCGGCTGGTGTGTCTTCCCCGGGAACTGCACAGGCGGTATTTTCCGCAATCGGCACAACAGGAGAAGTTCGCATAGGTGCCGTAGGAACTAATTATTGGACAACACTTTACTCTAACAATGCCGAAGCAATGAGAATTCTAACAAACGGCAACGTCGGCATCGGGACGACGAATCCCCTTTATCAATTGCAACTTTCCCTTGATACTGCTGCCAAATCAACTACCGAACACTGGACAGTGCCTTCTGATTCTCGTCTCAAACAAAATATTTCACCATTTGTTGATGGTTTAGAAATCATCCAACAAATCAATCCTGTAAGTTATGAATTGAATGGTTTGGCCGGCACTCCGCTTGGCGCAAAGGGAATTGGAGTTATTGCCCAAGACATAAAAGATGTTGCTCCTTATACTACCAGCACTTTTAAGACAAAATTAAATCCTACAGACATTGAAGAAACCGAACTCTATAATTTCAACGGCAGCGCCCTGTCATTTGTGATGATAAATGCGATAAAAGAACTTTCCTCGTCAACGAGCGAGCAACAGATTGAGATTGAGGGAATAAAAGCATCTTTATCTGCTATATTTAATAATAATGGAGGAATGGGCGCAGAAATTGAGGTTTCTCACTCATTACTTCCGGGAACATCTTTAAACGAACTAACAATTGGGTTAATAGACCAAATTAAGCAAATTTTGGCTGATTTGGGCATTATTATAGAGAATGGGGTAGCTAAGATTCAAAAAATCATAGCTGGGTTTATTCAAACAAATGGATTGGAAATCGGTTCGCAAGAAACTCCTACTGGTTTTGTTCTTTATGATAAAGCGACAAAAGAGCCGTATTGTGTTAGTATTATAAATGGGGAAATTGTTAAAACACAAGGCAAGTGCGAGGTTCCTGTAATAATACCATCAGAATCTTTGCCAGTTGTGGAAATAGTATCAGAGTCCGTGCCAATTGTTGAAGAAATTACACCAGTCCCGGTTGAAGAAACACCAATAATTGAACCAATAAGCGAACCCATAATTGAGCCCGTAGTCGAGCCAATAATTGAGCCCATAATTCCATAAGATTTTATCACGAATACAAGAGTAAGTGCTGATTTCTCCAGAAGTCGTGAGATTAAGGCATCGGGGAATCGTGATATAGGTACTAATTCAAATCAAATCATGCCAAATTTTTTTCAAAAAATTAGCGAAAAAATAAGATTAGCAAAGAATAAAATTTTTGCCAAAGAAATTAAGACAGAGGACAAAATTGTCCGCGAGGTTGTTACTTCTAAAACCCTGTTCAAGTGCCCATATTGTCAATCAGAAGATATTGTTAGGCGTGGCACGCGACAAAAAAAACGGGAACGGGTGCAATTATATTTGTGCAAATCATGTTTAAGAACTTTTACCCCGTTTTCCATTAAAGGAAAACATTATTCCATTCGGACGATTTTTGATGCGATTAGTTATTATAATTTAGGATTTTCATTAGAGCAGGTTTCTAAAATTATTAATGAACGTCCCGCTGCCGAGATTGACCGTTCTTTTAAGAGGCAGTCCCTCGGTCCCTCTACTGTCGCTACGTGGGTTGAACAGCACAGAGATTTGTGCGCTTACGCGCGAATGCGGTCATTCGCAGTTAAGGAATTTTCACCTTATGATGTGATTGAAACCGCGACTTTGGCTCATCGCCAGCTTTACAGGTTTCGTTATCATAGAGCAAAAACAAAATATATTTTAAGGGAGGATTTTAAAAATTATAAATTTCATCCATTGCGGGAGTTTTTGGAATTAGTGCCAGTTGAGTGCCCGCATCAATATTTTCAAGAAGGGTTAAGGGCGTCGGAAACGCCAATCAAATTTAATAAGACCGAAATGATTGTCAGGGCAAAAGAAAATTATGCAACAAGATTAGCCCAATTGGTCTTGCAGGGGGTAGAAGACAATAAGCAGCGGCACGAAGAATTGCAGAAATTTATGCTCGCCAATGACTCGGTAACTGTTGCTACTGAGGTACCGGTATATATAAAGAAGGAGGACTTAGAGCATATGCAGACGCAGTTAGGGTTCACAATATCGGGAGGGGAGTTGCCGAAATTGATTACCGGACACATAGATTTTTTGCAAATCAGGAATGGAATGGTTCATATTTTAGATTACAAAAGTAATGCGGCCAAAGAAAAGCCGATTGAACAATTAACATTATACGCGTTGGCATTGTCGCGGTTAACTGGTTTAAGAGTTTTTAATTTTAAATGCGCGTGGTTTGACGAAAAGGACTATTTCGAATTTTACCCATTGCATGTTGTTTACAAGGGTCGAAAAAACAAAAGAAGAAAAAATATCAAAACAATAGAAGGGACATATAGGATAAACGAGAACGAAAATAAAATAGAAAATCTTCGCCCAATTAAAAATTAATCTATCAATGTAGGACGTCGCACGTCCTACATAAATAAAAATATGGCCTATAATTTTACGCCAAAAAAGCCAGTTAAAAGTTTTCAGGACTTGGAGGTTTACCAAAAACTGCTTGAAGCCAGTGTTTCTGTGGCAAAAAATATTTTACCAGCATTGCTTAAAATCAAGAAAAATCAAAAACCCGATTTGACCAAGGAATCCATCTATAAGGCCATTGCGCCTTGTGCTTTAGGGCTTCCGCATTTGATAGCTGAAGCGCACTCTGTTCGTTTTGGCTCGCAAACAGAATGCATTGTTTTTCTTGAAAAGGTAATGTTAAATTGTAATAAAATGGCGGTTTATTTGGAACAGGTGAGGGATATTTGCGATACAGGAATTGAATGGGAAGTTTTTGATGAACTAATTAAAAAATATTTTTATACCAGGAGGAAGGTTTTACATTTACAAATGTCGTGGAAAAAATATATGCATCAAAACCAAGAAAAGATTTGAAATTTGACTGGTGGATAGTGCAAACAGAACCCGTTGAAATAACTTCAACTCCCATTGAAACCCCTGTTGAGAACCCTTTGACTCCCGTTGAAAGCCCCACTCCAATTGAAAATCTAACACCAGTAGAAATCCTAGCCCCAACCGAGCAGCCAGCAATAGAGCAGCCAGCGCCCGTTATCGAACCATCAACCGAAACTCCTGCCGAAACTCCCATTGAAAACCCTGCTACGACTCCTGTCCAACAACCGACCCAAGAGTCAATCCCCGAACTAGCTCCTCCGCAGGCGAGTATTGAACCAACGCAATAAAAATTAATGATTAATAATTAATAAAATAATAATTAATAAATAAAAATATGTTTTCAAAAATCATGGTCATAATTAAAAAATATTTTTATACCGGACTCATTGTTCTGTGGAGTATTTTTTTAATTGTAAGTTTCACGTTGGGAGTATTTATTTTAAAACAAGTTAGAATAAATAAATATCTGAACATTGCTAATGCCTATAGAATTAGTGGTAATTATACAATGACGATTAAAACCCTGGAAAAAGCAGCAAATATACATCCGAGAAGTGATTTAATTTTTTCAGCGCTTGCAGAAGCATATTATTTCTTAACAGGTAACACAGATAAGGCCATAGAAAATTATAAAATTGCCATTAAACTAAATAGTAATTCCGAATATTATTATTATTTAGGAGAAATTTATTATGACGAGGGAAATCTTAATGAAGCGATACAAAATTATCAGAAAACCATAGAATTGGACCCTCAAGGCGCAGATAATGCATATTTGGGAATTGGCAATGCGATGTTCGACCAAGGTAAATTATCAGAAAGCAAGAAATATTATGAACAGGCGATAGGAATAAATCAATTTAATGCTAATGCCTATAATGATTTGGGCGTGTATTATGAAAAAATTGGAGATATTAATTCTGCGATTAAAGAATACGAAAAGGCATTGGAAATTGACTCAGACCATGCTTTGGCCTTGGAAAACCTAAACAGAGCAAAAGCCGCATTGAAATCTCTGCCTAAAGAATAAGATTAACAAAACTCCAACCGAACCCGTAGCCACGATTACCGAATAAGAGCAACGCGCAATTGACCTGGAAAGAAATTACTTCTTCCCAGGTTACGATCTGCGTAAGCTACGATCGTAAGTTATGTTGACCAAGATAATTTTTAAGAATATAATTAGATTATGACTCATATAACTAAATCAACAAGTAATTTTTTACGGCGAAAAGCATTAAAAAGAGATTCATTTAATTACAAAGTTTTTCGCGCACTTGCTAAGGCATTAGAATTGTCTGCTTACGGCATGCTTCGCGCTGGTCAGGCGTATATTGATTTATTTTGCGGACTTGATACTTATTCCGGTATGCAGAGATTTTATGGTATTTACCATTCCAAAAAGGAAGATCGAGTATATTGGGCGAGAAAAGAAGAAGAACGGAAAATCAAAAAATCCATCAAGGATTTAGAGAAAAGAAAATATATTAAATTTGACCGAAACAAAAATTTATATTTAACCGAAAAAGGGGTTTTGGAATTTATTAAATTCAGAATCGAGAAAAAACAGAAAAAGTGGGACAAAAAATGGAGAATAATTATTTTCGATGTTGCGGAAGATAGAAGAAACAGTCGAGATTTCTTGCGTTCCAGATTAAAATGGTTGGGATTCAAAGAGTTGCAAAAAAGTGCGTGGATATTTCCTTATGATATCCAGAGAGAAATCGAAGAATTAATGAAAATTTCCAAATATGATGCAGAAGGAGATGTTAGGTTTTTAATTGTGGAAAAAATAAAAAGCGATGATGATTTAAAGAAATGGTTTGACTTATAAATTTTTAAATTTTGTCTGCGTAAGCTACGATCGTGAGTTATGTGGATGAAATACTTGACATTGGATTTTTTAAAAAACTATAATTAAATAATGGAGGAACAATTGAATAAATTGCAGAGCGAGGCCCCTCAACAAGTTCGGGGTAAACAACCTAAAAAGAAAAAAATAATCACGGCGGTGATTTTTTTTATTATTATTTTGGCGATTGTTTATTTGGGAGCGACCGAGGGGGCGCGTTGGTGGCAAGAAAAACAAAAATGGGTCAAAATGGGCTTCGCCCACGACAAGTTTCCATTTAAGATGTTGACGGAGGAAGAATTAGTTAGAAAAGGACTGTGGTCCGGAGAATCAGAGTGGTATAATTCCATTCCAACTCGCACTACCCCCGAAGAAACATACGCGATTTTTAAACAAGCGTTGATTGACGGGGATTTTGATAAAGCAGCGGAATGTTTTACAGAGGAAAAGCGACAAGAATACAGAGAAGCAATGAACCAAGCGAAAAACGAAGGCAGAATTCCAGAAATAATAAAACAATTGACAGAAATTTATCCGGAAGAAAAACCAATTGTAAAGGGATTAAACGATGATAATATGACCACTTATTATATGGTCATAGTTGAAAATGGTCAAAGAACAAACAATCCAATACCCTTTATGAAGGATTTAAATGGTGATTGGAAAATGGAAGCATTTTAAATACATATGAACAAAAAAAGAATAATTTATACAATTATTCTTTTAATAATGCTTTTGATAAGCCCTATTATTTTATCTAACAGGGCTTTTTCTTATTCTGGGGAGCCGACCCATTATAATTTAACCAAAGAAATGATTCGTTTGTACAATATGGCTTATGACCCGGATATTACTGATGAGCAAGTGAGTTTGATCTTGCGAGGAAGCTTGGATGAAGATATTTTGCCGCGTCCAGCATTCCATTTGTACGACCCGATTTACAATCGCGCGCCATTCGGAGCATACACTGCCAAACAATGGGCAATAAATTCAGATATTCAAGGTTCAACATTACGCAAATTCGCAAATTTATTTTTAAATCTTTTTGGCACAAGTGAATTCAAACAGCACGGCGATTATTCCTGGACAGCAAATGTAAACAGATTTGCGCAGAACAAAGACAAGGATGCTTGGTATGGATTGGGACACATTTTGCATTTAATTGAGGATATGACTGTTCCTGCCCATTCAAGAAACGACCACCATGTTTTTGGCGACCCGTATGAGAGTTGGGCGCAGGCAAACACCAAGCCAGAGGACTATATTTATGCGGAAAAACTTTATCGCGATGGTTATTGGCCTGTTGATTTGGATAATCTATCACAAGCAATGAACAGCTTGGCATTATACAGCAATAAATATTTTTTCAGTAAAGATACGATTTTGGATAAAGATTATAATTATCCAAAAATAATCAGAGAGCAGTCAGAAGATTATGGTTTTGTTTCCCAAAAACATTATGTTTTGGGTTATGATGAGAAAAACACATTATTTAGATTAGCACGAATCAGAAAAAATTTATTAGAAAACAAAGCAGAATATTTAATTGGGGACGACGACATTAATCTTCATACCGACTACTTCACCCGCCTTGCGCCGCGTGCGATTCAATACGGAGCTGGGGTGATTAAATTGTTTTTAGATGAGGGAAATTGGGAAAAGGAACGATTGGCACAGCAGAAAAATCCATCACAAATGGCACAAGTGCTTAATCCATCTGGTTCTTTAGACCAAGGAACTGACGAGAATATTCCCGCGCCCCTGCCCCAACCAAAGCCAATGAGGTTTCCAGTGGCAGGGGATATTATTAAGCCCGTTGAGAACAAGCCCGTTGAAAACCCTTTGGATGTCCCATTGGAAACCCCTCAACCCGCCGCAAATTCAGAAAATATGCAGGCGGGCGATGGGACAAACGAAGGGAATCAAGGGGAGAACGAAGGGAATCAAGGGGAAACTTCAATTGACGGATCAATAGTTATTCAAGCGCCGTTCAATCCCGTAGGCGGTGGAACAAATTATACGCCCGAACCACAAAACAATCCGCCAGCCCCGCCTTCTCCGCCACCCCCAGCTCCACCTATCCCGAATCCCCATTTAATAATTAACGAAGTTCAGATTCGCCATAATGAATTTGTGGAATTATACAATCCGACTGGTTCAATAATTGATTTGGCAAGTTATTCTTTTTGTTATTTTTCATCAAATAATGACTGGGATAATCCCGATCATCATCAACAATTTCCAGCCACTGCCTCGATTTCAGCAAATGGTTATTATTTAATTGGCTTGGAAGGATACCCCGCAACTGCGGGGAATCCGGACGCTGACTGGCAAGTTTATGGTTCACAGCAATTAAACAATTCCGATGGGTCAATTGTAATTTTTTCAACAGAAATAACTGCATCAACTACAATAGACGAGGCGAAAATAGCAGTAGTTGACGCAGTTGCCTGGGGCAATGTTGATTGGGTTAAAGAAGGCACTTCCTTCCAAACTGCACTGGGCCAGGACAAATCAATGCAGAGAATTAATCATACTGACATTGATGACAATAACACTGATTTTGAATACAAAACAATCCCCAGTCCGACAAATTTCAACAATGAAACCAGAACACCTGGCACGATAATTGGCGACCACACAATTATTTCTAAAGACACAATTTGGACAATTGCCGGAAGTCCGTACTACATATCAAACACGGGTCCATGGCCAATTGTGGAATCAGGAGTGATTTTAACCATTGAGCCGGGCGTGGTAATTATGCCACAAAGTCCTTTTTACACATTTTTGGAAATCAGGGGAACATTAAAAGCAGAGGGAACAGCAAGCGATAAAATTGTTTTTACTTCATTGAAGGATTCGGATTACGGCGGAGCGGGCGGAGCAGCGCCGGGTGACTGGTTGAATATGGTTTTTACTTCCACAAGCGTCAATTCTTCTATTAAAAACGCCATATTTCGTTACGGAGGGGAAAGAACCGGATTAAACCAGATTGAAACAGAAATGATAGAAGTGGCCAGCAGTTCAATAACAATGGAAAACACAATAATGGAGCAAAGCAAAACAAGAGATTTGCATCTGATAAATTCCAATTCAATAATCGAGAGGTCAACATTTAAAAATTCGAAAGTCGGAATTTTAATTGAAGGCGCCACAGACACTTCAACAATCAATAATTCTTCTTTTGAAAATAATACTGAATTCGCGCTGAAAATAATTAGCCAAGCAATGCCAACAATCAGTAATAATCAATTTACGGGCAATGGTCAAATTGGCACAGATACGCGATACGATAGCCAGGGAGCAATCGCGATTCATAGTTCTTGTCCGAAATTCAGCAACAACACTTTTACCAATAATTTATTAAATGGCGTCCTGTTGCATGGCGAATTTATTTTATATCAAAATTGCGAATGGCAGGAAGGTCCATACATTATTTTAACGTCTGGGCACACTCCGACAATTGATGAGAATAAAACTTTGACCATAAAGCCCAATACGATTATTAAATCCAAGGGACCTAATTCAAGTTTATTAGTTAAAGGAACGATAAAAGCAGAAGCAGCGTCGGGTAGCGAAATTGTTTTTACTTCTTTGAAAGATGATAGTTTTGGCGGAGATACGAATAATGACGGCGCCACTATTCCTGCTAACGGGGATTGGAAAAATATAAAATTTGACACTATGAGCACAGGGTCGGTTTTTGACCATGTGATTATGCGTTACGGCACTGGCGTCCCGCCGATTGAAATAGCAGCAAGTGCGAGCGCGGACATTAAAGATGTGATAGAATAGAATTATTATGCTTTTGAAGATTGAGAAAATTTTATTCTATCTTTTTTTAATTCTCATCCCTTTTCAAATCAGATATTTTTTCCTTTGGGGCGGGAATGAGTGGAATTCGGTGTTTGTTTATTTGGGAGATGTGGTGTTTGGCGCGGCACTGGTATTATGGATAGTGCGAGGAGGATTAAAAGGTATTTTCGGAGGTTTAACCTCCGAAAATCGGAGATTAAACCTCCTATTATTGATTTTTGTCGTTATTGCGTTTATTTCTATTTTTGTCAGTTCGGCAACAAAAATCAGCGCTTTTCGATGGTTAAAATTAGTGGAATTTGTGGTGTTGTTTGTGTATATAAGGGCGACGCTGATTACGAATTTCACACGAATGACGCGAATTTTACAAATATTAATTTTTAGCGGAGTTTTTCAGTCAATTTTGGCAATTGCGCAATTTATAAAACAAGGAAGCATTGGCATAAAATTTATTGAAGCAGGAATTTATAATCCAAATTCTCCGGGAGTGGCGAATTTTGTTTTAAATGGAGAAAAAATATTGCGTGCTTACGGAAGTTTTCCTCATCCGAATGTTTTGGCAGGATTCATGCTATTAACAATTTTTTGTTTCTACAATTTATTCTTACAAAGGGAAATCAAGGGGAAATCAAGGGGGTTGGTTATTGTATCTTGTTTCTTGGTTATTATCTTTGGCCTGTTTCTCACTTTTTCCCGGACTGCGATAATGGTTTTTTTAATCGGAAGTTTGGTGATGTTTTTAATTTATTTATTCCGAATTAGAAATTTAAGGAGGTTTAACCTCCCACAGGAGGTTAAACCTCTAAAAATTAAAATTTTTAAATTATTTGGTTTGTTTCTTGTTTCTTGTATCTTGGTTATTATAATATTATTTCCATATTTAAAAGCCAGATTTTTTACCATATCCCTGGAGGAGCAGGCAATTGACCTCCGGTTTTTTTACAACAAAATGGCTCTTTCTATGATTAAAGATAAGCCATTGTTGGGAATCGGAATTGGCAATTTTGTAAATTATTCAAAAAATTACGAAACATATTTAAGGGCTGCAGTAAGAATGCTGGGCTTATCTACTGTTCCGGACTGGGTTTTTCAGCCGGTTCATAATATTTATTTATTAATTGGGTCGGAAATCGGGATTATCGGGCTGTTGGCATTTTTGGGATTTTTAGGGTTGATTTTGTTAAGGGGATTAAAAGGGAACTCTTGTTTCTTTTTTCTTCTTTCTTGTTTTTTAATCATTGCTTTGGCTGACCACTATTTTTGGACATTGCAACAGGGCGGAATAATGTTTTGGTTAGCACTTGCATTAGTCAGAAAAGAACAATATGCAGTATATTTGTGATTTTCACATTCATTCGAAGTATTCCCGTGCCACGGCAAAAGACGCGGATGTTGAAAATTTTGCCAAATGGGCGCGGATTAAAGGCGTTGATGTTTTAGGAACCGGAGATTTTACGCATCCTCAATGGCTGAGAGAACTTAAAGAAAAATTAATTCCAGCAGAAGAAGGATTATTTAAACTAAAGCAAAACGGCAATCATAATGAAACAAGATTCATTCTTACCACGGAAATTTCCAGCATTTATTCCAAAGGAAACAAAACTCGAAAAATTCATAATATTATTTTTGCTCCGTCTTTTGATGTGGTGGAAAAAATAAACACTCATCTGGGCTGGATTGGCAATTTAAAATCAGATGGCAGGCCAATTTTGGGACTGGATGCCAAAGAATTGGCGAAAATTGTTTTAGGAATTTCTGCGGACTGTATGATTATCCCTGCGCATGCCTGGACTCCCTGGTTTTCCATATTCGGCTCAAATTCGGGGTTTGATTCTATTGAAGAATGTTTTGAAGAGTATACAAAAGATATTTTTGCAATTGAAACTGGTTTGTCCAGCGACCCGGAAATGAACTGGCGCTGGTCAAAATTAGACAGTATCACTTTGATTTCCAATTCCGATGCGCATTCGCCGTCAAAAATCGGCAGGGAGGCAAATATTTTTGCAGGAGATAAAATAAGTTATAATTTAATTAGGGATGCAATCAAACGGGAAGGGGAATTAAAACTTATTAAGACCATTGAGTTTTTTCCAGAAGAAGGAAAATATCATTGGGACGGCCACAGGAATTGCGAAATTGTTTTAAGCCCCGAAGAATCATTAAAATACAATAATCTTTGTCCAACCTGCGGAAGGCCATTGACAATCGGTGTGATGAATAGAGTGTGCCGATTGGCAGACAGAAAACAAGGGGAAAGACCGATTAACGCAATTCCTTTTGAAAGATTAATTCCTTTGGAAGAAATTATTGCTGATGTTTTGGATGTAGGAACAGCCACGAAAGCTGTTCAAGAACATTATAAAAATTTAATCAGAGTTTTTGGCAATGAATTTAAAATTTTAAGAGAAATTAGAAAATCAGACATTGCTTCGGCAAGCACTCCGGAAATCGCCGAGGGGATAGAAAGAGTAAGACAAGGGAAAATTTCTATCAGACCGGGATATGATGGCGAGTATGGCAAAATCAGTATTTTCGGAGATGGCGAGGAAAGGCCAAAAACAAAAGGAGAACAAGCAACATTATTTTAATTATTTTAATATGGAAACAATCAACAATTCGGTTTTAGTGTTATTATATGAGCATCGATACATATTTTCTTTTCTGGGCGCTCTGTTTGAGGGTGGATTTATTATGATTTTGGCTGGCGTTCTTTTGAAGCTGGGTTATTTTAAATTTTGGGGGCTGATTACTATGTTGATTGGCGGATATTTTCTTAATGGGATTGGCCTTTATTCAATTGGCAGGATTGGCGGCTGTAAAATTTTAGAAAAACTATCTAAGCATACACGTTGGGGGAAGAGTTTATTGGAAAATTTAGAAAAATATTCCCAAAAACACAGCGTAAAAACAATTTTTTTGGCCAGAATAACCTACGGATTGGGTGCCCCGGCCTTTATTATTGCCGGCAGCACAAAGATGAACTTTAAGAAATTTTTATTGACCTCTTTCTCGGGTGCCATAATTTGGACACTGATGCTGATTGCTATAGGAATTATTTTCGGCGTTGGATACAATGCATTAAACGTGGTGACGAGAACCGTTACTTTCGGCTTAAGCGCCTTGATTTTTGTCGGCATTATTGCGGTTTCATTTTTGACGGTCTTCTGGATTAGAAAATTTGCCGAAACAGAATTTATAGAAAATTTAAGCACCCATGAAGAATCTAAGATTTTAAGATTTATCGGTTCGACAATTAAAAAAATAGCCAAAGACAAATAATATGAATGTAAAAATTTCCATCAATAAAATAGTTTTAATTCTCATTAAGGCGGATTTTTTCTTTTATTCTGCTCTGGGGTTTGTTGCTCCGGTTTTCGCGGTTTTCCTTACTGATAAACTTAAGGATGGAAGCTTGGAAGTTGCGGGTTTTGCCGTAGCCATTTATTGGATTGTGAAATCAATTGTGGAAATTCCCATTGGGAGAGCGCTGGACAGAATAAAGGGCGAAAAAGATGATTTGCTCTTTTTGGTTTCCGGATATCTGATTGTGGCTTTGGTGCATTTTGGATATACGCAAGCAACCTTGTCTTGGCACATCTATATTTTAGAATTTATTTACGCAATAGGCATAGCAATAGCAGCGCCGGGATGGGCGGCAATGTTTACACGGCACATTGATAAAGGTAAAGAAGGATTTGAATGGAGCATTGAACACGTAGCTTACAGTATTGGAATGGGAATTACCGGCGCCTTGAGCGGGATTTTAGTTACCAGATTTGGATTTAATACGGTGTTTGTATTGGCTGGAATTATTGCTTGTTTTGGCGCTTTGTTGCCCTTAATTGTTTTTCGCGATGTAAATAAAAGAGGAGACCATTATTTAAGATTTGTGAAAAAATGAAAATAACCAAAGAGATGAAAATTGAAGAAATTTTGGGGAAATATCCAGAAACAAGAGAAATTTTTATGAAGTACGGATTCCATTGCATCGGTTGCGCCAGCGCCAATTATGAATCAATCGCGGAAGGCGCAATTGTTCACGGCATTGATATAGATAAATTAATCGAAGAATTAAATAAAACCATCAGATGACTAACCAAGAAATTGCGCAAATTTTGTATAATATATCGGAATATTTGGCGATGAAGGATGTGGCATTCAAACCGCGGGCTTATGAAAAAGCCGCGGCTAATATTGAATCTCTGGAAGACAATGTGACTGATATTTACAAAAAAGGCGGGACCAAGGCATTGGAACAAATTGAGGCAGTAGGCAAGGGTATTGCTGAACGGATTGAAGAACTGATACAGACCGGGAAAATAAAGGGTTATGAGAAACTCAAAAAACAGGTGCCGGTTAATTTGGAAGAGTTAAGCCATATCGAAGGCGTTGGCCCGAAAACGATTTTGAAAATGTATAAGGAATTGAAAATAAAAACCCTGAAAGATTTGGAAAAAGCAGCCAAAGCCAAGAAAATTAGGAATATTGAAGGATTCGGTCCGAAAAGCGAGGAGAATATTTTACTGGCAATAGAATTTCTGAAAAAATCTGGTGGCCGGCTTCCCCTGGGCTATATATTATACGACATCAGAAGAATCGAGAAAAAACTTCAGAATTTCAAGGGCGTGAAAAAAGCGATTATTGCCGGCTCTATCCGCAGAATGAAAGAAACGATTGGCGATGCGGATTTATTGGCAACGGTTTCCAGCCCCAAGGCAGCCAAAGAAGTAATGAATTATTTTGTGAATATGCTCGAGGTTGAGCATGTTTACAGCCACGGGCCGACTCGTTCTTCTGTGCGTTTAAAAAACAATATTGATTGCGATTTGCGGGTAGTACCAGAACAAAGTTTTGGCGCTGCTCTACAATATTTTACTGGCAACAAAGACCATAATATTGAATTAAGGAAAATTGCGATTGAGAAAGGATTGAAACTGAATGAATATGGCGTTTTTAAGGGAAAACGGCAAATCGCCGGAAAAATCGAAGAAGATGTTTATAAGATTTTAGGATTGAAGTGGATTGAACCAGAATTAAGAGAAAATACTGGCGAAATAGATATTGCTAAACAAAACAAATTGCCAGACTTAATCAAATACAGCGACCTGAAGGGCGATTTGCAAATGCATTCAAAATGGAGTGATGGAGCAAATACCATTGAGCAATTGGCAGAAAAAGCAATGGAAATGGGATTGGAGTATATTGCGATTACTGACCATATTAGGGGAAGTTTTGGAAACAGCAGCTTAGACGAAAAAAAAGCGATTAAACAATGGGCAGAGATAGATGCATTAAACAAAAAATTTAACCTGCCTGCCGGCAGGCAGGAATTTAAAATATTGAAAGGTGCGGAGGTTGATATTTTGAACGACGGCAGATTATTTGCCAAAGATGAATTTTTGAAGAAATTCGATATTGTCGGCGCTGCCGTGCATCAGAATTTTAAAATGCCGAAAGAAAAAATGACCGAGAGAATTATCCGCGCAATGAAAAATCCCAATGTTGACATTTTGTTTCATCCTACTGGCAGATTGATTGGATTAAGACCAGCGTATGAATTAGATATAGAAAAAATAATCAGAGTTGCTAGAGAGACAAAAACAATTTTAGAGATAAATTCGTACTTTAATAGATTAGATTTGAAAGATGAGTATATAAAAATGGCAAAAAATGCCGGAGTAAAATTGACGATTAATTCCGACAGCCACAGTCCAAGCCATTTTCAATATTTGGAATTAGGCATTGCTCAAGCCCGTCGCGGCTGGCTGGAAAAGAAAGACATAATCAACGCCTGGCCGATTGATAAAATGTTAAAAATGCTGAAATGAAATTTTGGGCTTGACAAACTCTAAGCAATTTGCTATACTATAAGCAGATCATTGATAACAAGAAAATAAGAGAATTTTGATATATTCCGCTGGCAGGGAAAACCCTTTAAATTAACAAAGCCAAGCGGAAGGAAAAGGAGAACTGGCCATGAGAAAAAACAAAATGGTCGGTAGTGTGTCGGAGCAATCTGGCATACTGGGCGTGGTAAAGGAAATCGTGCGGCAATTGTGCGATGGCGAGTTGACCAAAGAACAGGGTCAGCTTATCATCGAGCACCACAATCCCTTTGCCAAGGTTATCGGAATGGTTTCCAGCGTCGTGGAACGTGCCCGCGAAATCATGGGCCGCAATTTCCTCGGCGTGGATGCGGTTGTTCGGCGTTTCAGGGTCTCAGTGACCGATGAAATCGCCAAGGCGTTTTCGGTGATTCCTTTTGCCGAAGAAGTGCTGAAAGCCGCGAAGAACGACCACATTCTGGTTGCGGATTTCGGGAATTCGTTTCTCGATATTCGCGACAAAGTGGGGCGCGGCTTATTCTACGACCAGAACTGGTACGATTCGTATCGCTGGGCCAGAGAAGGGGAAGCCCCGCAGTGGCGCCTCATTCGCAAGGACGCTGTTCCCGATTCTTTTAATAAGAATTGGGGCGAACAGCAGTCCCTGCTTCAGGCCAACGAGGTTGTTCCCAGAGTTCGGCAAATGGCTTATGTCATTATGTTGAATTATCTGGAGAACAATGAACGTCTATTCGAACACACCTGGGTCAGAACCTTAGCTGTGGATTCGAGTGGCGATCATGTCCTTCTCGGCAGTATCGCCAAGGATGGTCTCGACGTCTCCACTGGTCTGACTACTGCCGCCGCAGCGCTCTCGGTCTCGCTTCCGCCAGGAAATCCTGAACCCTTGATCTTTGAACGTTTGAACCCTTGTTCGTCGTAAGACGAATAAGGGTTCTTTTATTTTAATTTTTTTGATATAATAAATATAACTTGCTAATGCATATTGGTTTACGGATCAATATCGCAAGGATTCTGTGAAATCAGAAATAGGATTTCTTGCTTGTTTTTGGTGAAGATGTTCCGCTTAGCGGGATTGCCTCATAAAAAAATCTTCGTGTGTCCGGAGTTAACGCAGATAATTTTTTCGATTAAATTTTAATCATCAAATTATCGGTGATATAGATGAAAACAAACAATTTATGTGGATTCGAATGGCGATCATGTCAATCTCGGCAATTTCGACAAGAATGGTCTCAACGTCAACAACTGGTATGACAACAACCGCAACAGCAATATCGGTCTCGCTTCCGCCAGGAACTCCGTTTCTGAAATTGAGAAAGAAACGCCCTTGAGAGCGTTTCTTTTAATTAATTTTTACTGATTTTATCCACCCGCCGAGCATTCTCCCGATTTCTTGACAATGATTTTCCAGGGCAATATATTTTTTAATATCAATGATTTTTAATTTTTTAATTATCCTGAACAGAATTTTTAGAACATTTAATTTCAAGCTGGCTTTTTCCAAATAGGGTAGTTTTTGTTTTTTAGAAACTTGCGAAGCAATGATAATTGATTCTATTGTTTCTAATAAAATATCGTCGCATTTCTGGCCAATGCCGAATGTTTCTCTTTTTGGAAAAAATTTAAGGTATTGGCAAAATAATTCATACAATTCAATAATTTTATGAAAAATCGGCAATTCAACACCGTTGGGGGGGGGGCACTACAAGAAGAAAAATTCGTCATAATATTTTCCGCGAAATTATTTCTTTAGAAAATTTATTTTTAACTTGGGGCGAATTTCGAAGAGGCAAGAATAAGAGAAAAGATGTTCAAAAATTCAATTTTAATTTAGAAGATAATATTTTCCAGCTTCATCAAGAATTAAAATTAAAAACTTATCAGCACTCTTATTATACTCCATTTTATATTCAAGACCCAAAATTGCGGAGAATTCATAAGGCGTGTGTTCGTGATAGAGTTTTACATCAAGCAATTTTCAGAATTTTATATCCGATTTTTGATAAATCATTTATTTATGACTCTTATTCTTGTCGTTTTAATCAAGGCACGCATAAAGCAGTTAGGCGGTTAAATAGTTTTTGCCAGAAATCAAGTCGTAATAATTACCAGAGGATTTATATCCTTAAATGCGATATTAAGAGGTTTTTTGATTCCATTGATCAAGGTATTTTACTAAAAATCATCAAAAGAAAAATTAAAGACAATGATGCAATTTGGATTATAGAGAAAATTATTAGAAGTTTTAAAAACGAAAATGGAACGGGTTTACCATTAGGCAACGTCACTAGCCAATTGTTCGCAAATATCTATTTGAATGAATTGGATAGATTTATTAAACGAATTTTAAAAATCGGTTATTATATCCGTTATTGTGATGATTTTGCGATTTTAAATGAGAATAAAAGAAATTTAGAAAATTTGATTCAACTAATAAGCCAATTTTTAGAAAATCAATTGAAATTAAACCTTCATCCTGGTAAGATTATTATTAGAAAGTATAATCAAGGAATTGATTTTTTGGGGTATGTAACCTTGTCCTATCACCGAGTTTTACGCACTAAAACCAAGAAGAGGATGTTCGGGAGAATAAATAATAAAAATATCCAGTCGTATTTAGGGATTTTGAAACATTGTGAGGGATATAAGCTAAGAAAAAAGATTGTAAATTTGTTGGATAATTTATGAAGAAATTTCTAAAATATTGGGGGGTGGCAATTTTGTGGATGGGAGTAATTTTTACGTTTTCTGCGATCCCTAATTTAAAAACCAATTTAGAAGAGGATTTTTTGTTGAGGAAAATCGCCCATATGGTAGAATTTGGGATTTTGACCTGGTTATTGTGTAGAGCGATTTTTAATTCAAGTGCATCGGCCCAAGGCCAATCCCTGCCTGCCGGACAGGCAGGCGCCTCGGGCGGAAAAATACTGATTTTTTCCGTAATTTTCGCTGTTTTTTATGCCTTAACCGATGAATACCACCAAACATTTGTTCTGAACCGCCACGGCGCATTAAAAGATGTAGGCATCGACAGCATTGGTATTTTAATAATGGGTTTGGTGTGGTATATTAAAAATAAAGGTCGTTTAATTAAAGATTAAAAATTGTAATATTATGTTTTATTCCTTTTGTTGTTTGGGATTTTGGGCAGTGATGCTGGTGGTTGTGGGCATTCTTTTGCTTTTAACGAATTTGGGAATAATCAGCGCAGCAATTTGGCAGTATTGGCCGATTTTATTGATTGTTGTCGGCATTTATATTTTCACCCTTAAAAAAAGGCGAAAGAAAATTGCCATTCACAATATTTTTTCCAAATTAGCCACCAATGACAAAGTTCAGGACAAAATCAAAAAAATAATAGAGACCGTTGATGAAGTGGTGGAGAAAAAAATAGACGAGTGGCACGAGGAGGTAACAAAAAAAGAAGAACCAGTAAGAAAAAATGAGGGTGTTAGCGGAAAACAGAAAATCCAGTTATGATTACGAGTTTTTGGAAAATTACGAGGCCGGTTTAGTGCTTTTTGGCCACGAGGTCAAGGCAATCAAAACCGGTCACGTTAGTTTACAGGGTTCTTTTGTAACTTTAAAAAATGGAGAATTGTATTTGACCAATGCCACTATTCCTCCATATCAGGCAGCAAATGTTTATACTGATTATGACTCAACCAGAAGCAGAAAATTACTCTTAAAAAAGAGCGAAATAGCTTCATTAATCGGCAAATTAAAGGCCAAAGGATTGACATTAATTCCAATTAAGTTATATACTAAGAAAAACAGGATTAAGTTAGAATTTGCAGTTGCAAGGGGGAAAAGAAAGATTGACAAAAGAGAGGGAATTAAAAAAAGAGATATAGAAAGAGAACTAGGAAGAAAATTAAGGGGGTGAAGGGTTTCGACAGAAAGCATTTTTAAAATAAGCAAGCCGAGGATTTCAGTATCTCGTTAAAATCTGAAGAAAATAAACGCAAACACAAATTTTGCTTTTGTCCACGCGTAAGCGGGACCACTTTGATTGAGATTCTCAATAGGCAATCGAAGTGTTATAGTGCCGTAAGGCACTTGAGATAGATGTTTCGGGTTTCCGAACCGAAACATTAAAAGAAATTCGGAACAGGTTGTTTGAGTTTTTGTCTGTTTCATACTCAAGCAATCCAAAAATAAACAGACCAAGCTTGTAGAATTGTTTTAAAAAGCTTTTTGGATGCGGGTTCAACTCTCGCCACCTCCATTACAAATTAAATGTTTTTCAGAAAACCATTTTTTAGAAAATTTAATAGACCTTTTGTAAGGCAGAATCAGGACAGGGTAAATGAGCAGATTCGCGTGCCCGAGGTTCGGGTTATTGACGAAAACGACAAGAACCTCGGCATTTTAAAAACCGAAGAAGCGATTAAAATTGCCAAAGAGCGGGGGTTTGATTTAATAGAGATTTCTAAAAACGCCAATCCGCCGGTTTGTAAAATCATTAATTACGGGAAATATCGTTATATGCAGGAAAAGAAAGAAAGAAAACAGCAGGCACATCATAAAAAAGGGGAGATAAAAGGAATCAGAATCGGATTTGCCATATCTTCTCACGATTTGGGAATCAGAGCAAAACAGATAGAGAAATTTTTCAAAGAAGGTCATAAAGTAGTAATCGAGATGAGGTTGAGAGGCAGAGAAAAAGCGCATTTCGATTTGGCAAAAGAGAAATTGGAGTCATTTTTAAACACAATTCCAGGAGCCAAAAAAGAAGAAGAAATTAAAAAATCCCCGCAGGGATTTACAGTAACCATATGTCAGGGAAAACAAGAAAATCAATCGTAAAAAGATTCAAAATCACAAAGCATAAAAAGCTGATGCACCGCTTGCCGCATCAGGATCATTTGAATTCCAAGCAGACAGGAGATGAAAAAAGGAGAAAGCGCCATTCAAAAAGGGTTGAAACAAAAACCAATATGGTAAAGAATATTATTGAATTTAAAAATCGATAACCATGACACGAATAAAACGAGGCGTGCAAAAACGCGCAAGAAGAAAAAAAATCATCAAATTAGCCAAGGGCTATAAATGGAGAAGAAAATCCACTTATCGCGCGGCAAAAGACGCATTAAAACATGCCTGGACTTATGCTTATCGCGACCGCAGAAACAAAAAAAGAAGCTTTCGCAATCTTTGGAATATAAAAATCAATGCTATTTGCCGGGAAAACGGAATTTCTTACAGCAGATTCATTAATGCCATAACCAAAGCGGGCATTATTATTGACAGAAAAATTCTCTCGCAGCTGGCCGAAAAACATCCCGAAATTTTTAAAAAGATTCTTGAGGAAATTAAGGAAAAACCCGCCGCAAGCTGACGCAAGCAGGCGGGCCCGTCAAAATGCGCAAAGCGCTTTTGTCGGGTAGATTCTGGACCCCGCAGCTGCGGGGTCTTTTAAATTAAGCCGAATTAAGTTAAAATGAGATTAATGACAATACGCGAGCAGATAAAGGAGATAATCTCCAAAATAGTCGGAGAAGGAATTGATTTTACGGTTGAAGTTCCCGAGAACAAACAATACGGCGATTATGCCACGAATGTGGCTTTAATTTTCTCTCGACAAGCTCGAGGCAAGTGGCCAAACCCGACACAATTAGCAGAGGAAATTAAATCTAAGATTTCCAGTGAAATGCTTGGAAAGATAGAAATTGTAAATGGTTTTATAAACTTTTATTTAGAGCCGGAATTTTTGCAGAAAAAAATTAAAGAAATTATTAAGCAGGGAAAAAAGTTTGGAAAAACAGATATCGGTAAAAAACAAAAAGTTCAGGTTGAATTTATTTCCTCAAATCCCACTGGACCATTAACAGTTGCCAATGGCAGGGGCGGTCCGATGGGAGATGTTTTGGCAAATATTTTGAATGCGGCGGGATATAAATCAGAAAAAGAATTTTATGTTAATGATTCTGGTGTCCAGATTGAAATTTTGGGACACTCAATTTTGAAAGACAGTCAAGCTCAGTATAAAGGAAAGTATATTGATGAATTAGCCAAGAAAATTTCCGCCCAAGGCGGACCCGCCTCGGGCGGGAAGGATCCATACGAGATTGGCCAACAAGCAGTTGGAATTATTATTGAAGAAATGATTAGAAAGACAACCGATAAACTTGGAATCAAATATGATAAATGGTTTTTTGAAAGCAATCTGCGCAAAAAGAATCTGCCGGATAAAATTGTTAAATTTTTGAAAGAAAAAGACCTGCTTTATGAAAAAGAAGGCGCTGTTTGGTTTAAAAGCACTAATTTTGGCGATACGCGGGACAGAGTTTTGATTAAAAAAGACAAAAACAAAACCTATTTAGCCAATGATATTGCTTATCATTACAATAAATTCAAAGAAAGGAAGTTTGATAAAGTAATTAATATCTGGGGCGCTGACCACCATGGCGATGTTCCGGGGCTGATGGCTGGCGTTGAGGCGATTGGATACAAGGGCAAACTGGAAATAATTCTGCATCAGTTTATTACGGTTTTGGAAAAGGGGAAAAAAGTGAAAATGTCCAAACGCTTGGGAACTTTTATTCCTATGGATGAATTGCTTGACGCGGTTGGTGTAGACGTAGTCAGATTTTTCTTTTTAATGCATTCAGCAGATAGACATATGGATTTTGATTTGGACTTGGCAAAAGAAAAATCAGAAAAAAATCCGGTTTATTATGTGCAATATGCGTATGCTCGCATCAACAGTATATTCAGAAAATCAAAAGGCCATAATTTAAGCGTTAAATTAAATTTATTGAATCATCCAAGCGAAAAAGATTTGATTAAATCTTTAATTAAATTACCAGAAATAATTGAAGATACTGCGCGAGATTACCAAGTTCAAAGATTGCCGAATTATGCCATTGAATTAGCCACTGCTTTTCATAAATTTTATACTGAATGTCGGGTTTTAGGCGAAAACAAAGACATAGAAAAGGCCAGATTGGCTTTAATTATGGCAACAAAAATTGTCTTGGAAAATATTTTAAATTTAATGGGTATCAGCAGGCCCGAAAGAATGTAAAAAATATGAATATCCCCGAAATTGAAAAGAAAATATTGGAATTTTGGAAAGAAAATAAAATTTTTGAAAAATCCCTTGATAAGAAGGGTAAAAATTTTGTATTTTATGAGGGACCACCAACGGCAAATGGCAAACCGGGAATTCATCATGTTTTGGCTCGTATTTTTAAAGATTTAATCCCGAGATATAAAACAATGCAAGGGTATCACGTAGAAAGAAAAGCTGGATGGGATACTCACGGATTGCCCGTGGAGTTGGAAGTGGAAAAAGAATTGGGTCTTAAAAATAAGAAAGAAATTGAAAATTACAGCATTGAAAAATTCAATCAGAAATGCAAAGAAAGCGTTTGGAAATATAAGGAAGAATGGGAGAAAATGACTGAAAGAATCGGTTTTTGGCTTGATATGGAGAATCCGTATATTACCTACGACAATGATTATATTGAAACGCTCTGGTGGATTATAAAGCAAGCACACGAGAAAAAATTATTGTATAAAGGGCATAAAGTAGTTCCTCAATGCCCGCGTTGCGGCACAGCTTTGTCTTCGCATGAGGTAGCACAAGGTTATAAAAACATTGAGGAAGATTCGGTTTATATTAAATTCAAGGTGAAGGGAAAAAATAACGAATATATTTTAGCTTGGACAACAACTCCATGGACTTTGCCCGGAAATATCGCTTTGGCAATAGGTGAAAAAATCGATTATGTAAAAATTAAACAAAATAATGATTTTTATTATTTGGCCAAGAATTCACTTAATAAATTTGTCGGCAAATATGAAATCATTAAAGAGATGAAGGGAACTGATTTAATTGGTTTGGAATACGAGCCATTATTTCCTGGCACGATTAAGGAAACTGATACCAATTTTAGCAATGCCTTCAAAATTTATCCGGCAGATTTTGTTTCAATTGAAGAGGGCACGGGCGTAGTCCATACGGCAGTGATGTATGGAGTAGAAGACTATGAATTAGGTGAAAAAATTGGTTTGCCCAAGGTTCATACCGTTAATTTAGACGGGACTTTTAATGAGTTGGTACCACAATGGAAAGGAAGATTCGTTAAAGACGTAGAAAAAGAAATTATCGAAGATTTAAGAGAAAGAAATATTCTCTATAAGATCGAAAAATATAGCCACGATTATCCATTTTGTTGGCGCTGTGACACCCCGCTACTTTATTACGCCAAGGACTCTTGGTATTTTAAAATAAGTCAATTGCGGGACGATTTAATTAAAAATAACTCAGAAATTAATTGGGTTCCGGCGAATATTAAAGAAGGCAGATTTGGTGAATGGTTAAAAGAAGTGAAAGATTGGGCGATTTCCAGGGAAAGATATTGGGGAACCCCGATTCCTGTTTGGGTGTGCAAAAAATGCGGGGAGATGAGGGTGATAGGTTCGCGAAAAGAATTGGGAGTTGACGAAGAATTTGATTTACACCGTCCCCATATCGATGAAATTAAATTAAAATGCAAATGCGGCGGAGAAATGGCAAGAATTCCAGAGGTTATGGATTGCTGGTTTGATTCTGGAGCTATGCCATTTGCGCAGTTTCACTATCCTTTTAAAAACAAAGATTTGATTGATAAAAAGAAACAATATCCAGCTGATTTTATTTGTGAAGCAATTGACCAGACACGCGGTTGGTTTTATACGCTTTTGGCGATTTCTACAATTTTAGACAAGGGTACTTCTTATAAAAATGTAATTTGTTTAGGCCATATTTTAGATAAAAATGGTCAGAAAATGTCTAAGCATATCGGTAATATTATTGACCCCTGGGAAATGATTGAAAAATACGGCGCGGATGTTTTGCGTTGGTATCTTTATACCGTTAATCAACCAGGAGATGCAAAAAGATTTGATGAGCAGGGATTGAAGGAGTCGGGACGGATGTTCAATACTCTGTTAAACGTGGTAAGTTTCTATAAAATATTTGCCGGCAAAAAAGTTGAGGACTTGAAGAAAAAAGATTTAACCGATATTTTGGATAAATGGATAAATTCCAAACTAAACCAATTGATACAAGGCATAACAGAAAAGCTGGACAATTATGACATTACAACCGCAGCAAGAGAGATTGAAGATTTTATCAATGATTTATCAGTTTGGTATGTGAGAAGATCTCGGGAAAGATTTAGAAATAACAACGAAAAGGCAATTAAAACCTTAAGGCATGTGATTTTTAACTCAATTAAACTAATGGCGCCGTTCGTTCCATTTATTGCAGAATATGTTTATCAGGAAATGCAAGGCACAGGAGATTCTGTCCATTTGTGTGACTGGCCAAAAAATGAGAAAAAATTGATTGATAAAAAACTGGAAGAAAAAATGCAACAAGTACGAGAAATTTGCAGTTTAGCGTTGCAAGTTAGGGCCGAAAAAGGAATAAAGGTGCGTCAACCGCTACAACAGCTAACAGTTAACCTGCCTATTGGCAAGGCAGGCAAGAAACAGTTAACGGGAGAATTCGTTGATTTAATCAAAGACGAAATCAATGTTAAAAATGTTGTTTTTGACCAAAAATTAAAAACTGAAATTGAATTAGATACAAACATTACTGAAGAACTTAAAGAAGAAGGGATTGTTCGTGATTTTATCCGCGAAATTCAGGCGAAAAGAAAAGAAATGGGTTTAACGCCAAAGGATAAAATTAAAGTAATTTTTGGAGACGAGAAATTAAAAGAAATTATAGATAAAAATCAAGAACAGATTAAAAAATCCGTGATTGCCACGAGTATAGTGTTTGAAATAGGTAAACCATTGACAATTTCTGTGGACTTGATATCATAAAGATGGTTTTCCAAATCAAAATATAGGAGGCTGTTATGAAAAAATTTTTAAAGCGGCTTTTTTCTGGTTGGCATCTCATCTGCGGATGGCACCTCAGTCATCAATGGATTCTCATTGATAAAGACGTCAAGGGGAGGGTTCACGATTGGAGGTGGACTCACTGGCGTTGTATCAGATGCGGGAAAGAGAAGCTTCGTCGAGATTTTCAACACGAATAAGCCATTTTAAGCTAAGGGAGCGTTTAAATCAAGCTCCCTTTTTGTTTTTTAAAATACAATAAATTTGTTATGATTAAAGAATGATAAAAACAGAGGCCATTATACTAAAATCGAATAGCTTAAATGAGACAGGACGAACTCTGATTGTTTATTCGGAAAAATTGGGGAAAATAAATGTTCGAGGGATTGGGGTGAAAAAGGTGGAAAGTAAATTGCGGCCACATATTGAACCGATTTCTTATGTCCAACTTATTTTGGTTGAGGGCAAGAATTCTTTGATTTTAAAAGACGCGGTTTTGATTGACCAGTTTTTAAATATCAAAAAAGATTTGGAAAAAATAAAAATTGCCAAGAAAATAATAGATTTGATTGATGAGGCAATTGCTGGGCAAGAGAAGGATGAAGATATTTGGAAATTAATTTTAGGAACATTTAAAGATATTAATGTGGGTAATGTAGGACGTGCGACGTCCTACATAGTGGGTAAATTTCAGAAAAAATTAATCCAGCTTCTCGGCTACGACCCGGAAGAGATGAAACAAATAGAAAACTTATATTAAAAATGTTATACTAAAACCAATGGAAGAGAATTTTCAATTTAAGCCAATAAATCAAAATATTCCGCAAAATCAGACGCAAAACACGGAACAGGGAAAAGAAAAAAAATCGTTTTTCAACAAAAAAAACTTGCCGAAGATTTCGGCAATTGTGATTGTTTTTGGAATAATTATTGTAGTTGCGGCGATTTTCTGGGGTAGGAGTGCTTTTAATGTATCCAGGGTGGAATTGAGTATTAGCGCGCCCGACGAAATTTCTTCTGGCGAGGAAACAATTTTAACTATTAAATATCAAAACAACAACCGTGTGGCATTAAATGACGTGCACATAATCTTGAATTATCCGCAGGGAGTTTTTTCTTCGGATGGCAAACAGATTTTTCAGGACACAAGGAGCTTAGGAACTATCGGCAGCAAAGCAGGGGGCGAAGAAGAATTCAAAATCAGATTAGTAGGCGAGAAAGGAGAATCAAAAAATATCGGCGCGCGCCTGGATTACAAGCCCCAGAATATCAATTCGCATTTTGAGAACTCCAATTCCTTAAGAATTGAAATCAACAAAACCTTAATCAGCTTAAACATTGAAGGTTCGGAAAAGGTAGTTGCTGGTCAGCGGGTAAGTTACTTGATTGAATACGAAAACAAGACAGATGAAGATATAAATGATTTGAAAATTAATTTAGAATATCCTGACGAATTTCAATTTAAAAACGCAGAGCCGGCACCGAAATCCCCGAAAGAAAACAATGCTTGGGAAAATATTTCTTTAAAGGCAAATGAAAAGAAAAGCATTGTTTTAAACGGCGTTTTGAATGGTCAAGAAAGGGAAAACAAGGTTATCAGGGGCTCGATTGGCAAGATGGAAAACGAGAATTTTCTGCAATATGGAAAGTCAGAATTTATCACCCAAATATCGGCAGCCCCGATTATTTTAGAGGTGAAAGTTAACGAAATAAGCGATAATTGTAAAATAAATACTGGGCAGGAATTGAGATACAAGATTTATTTTAAAAATAATACTGATGTTGCATTAAGAGAATTGATTTTAAAGGCATATTTAAAAGACAGCGTTTTTGACGTAAAAGAAATAGATTTAAACGACCAAGGATTTTTTGACAGCAGAAACAACGTCATTACTTGGAGCGGGGCAGACGTAGAAGAATTGGTCCTGCTAGAACCAAATCAGTCGGGCAGTGTAGATTTTTCAATTCCCGTAAAGAAATCATTGCCAATTTTTAATTTTAATGATAAAAATTTTACAGCGAACGTAATTGCGGAAATCCAAACATTGACCGTTCCCGCCAAGTTTGCTGGAACAGAATTGAAATTTGAAAAAGAATTGAGTTGCAAAATCAATAGTCAATTAACCCTAAGCACAAAAGCTTATTATTACGACCCATCGCCGGGAATATCTAATACTGGTTCGATTCCACCAAAAGTTGACAATCTCACCACCTATACCGTGCACTGGATAGTTAGTAACACTTCAAATGATTCGGACAACGTGCAGGTTAAGGCAACGCTTCCACAAGGAATTAGCTGGACCAATTATCAAATTAATAAATCCAACAAAGGTCAGGTTTCCTACAATGAAAGAACAAAAGAAATTATTTGGGATTTGGGCAGGATTGCCGCTGGTGTAGGAGTAACAATGTCGCCGTATGAATTAATTTTCCAAATCGGACTTACTCCGTCAATCAACCAGATTGGTCAGACACCGATTTTAATCAATGAATCAACAATTTCCGGAAAAGATTTGTTTACGGAAATTAGTTTGAATAATTCAACCTCGTCGATTGATGCAACCTTGCCTGATGATTTGAGAGTCGGGCCAAACGAGGGGAGGATAAGCCAGTAGCATACGAATTATGACAGAAAAACAACACAATCAAGATTTAATGATAAAGCTTGTCAGTCTTTGTAAGCGCCGGGGATTTATTTATCCGGGTTCGGAGATTTATGGCGGGCTAAAGGGCACTTGGGATTATGGTCCATTGGGAGCGGAATTGAAATTCAATATTAAAGAAGAATGGTGGGAAACAATGGTTAAAAAAAGAGATGATGTTTTCGGTATCAGCACCTCAATTATTATGAATCCGAAAGTTTGGGAGGCGTCTGGGCATATTCAAAGTTTCGCCGACCCCTTAATTGAATGCAAGACCTGTCACCAAAGATTTAAAGCTGACCAAAAAGAACAAATTGCGGAGCACGAGAAGGAGCATGCGAAAAACAAAGAAAAAACAGAATGGACCGAACCAAAGAAATTCAATCTTTTGGTTGAGACAAAACTCGGGGTTGTGGAAGATGAAAAGAACATTACTTATTTGAGAGGCGAGATTACCCAGGGCGTGCATGTGAATTTCAAAAATATTTTGAATTCAACAAGAACAAAAATTCCCTTCGGCATTGCCCAGATTGGCAAGGCGTTCAGAAACGAGATTACTCCGGGAAATTTTACTTATCGTTCAATAGAATTTGAACAAATGGAATTGCAATATTATGTTAAGCCGGACGAGAAAGAATCAATGAAGCAGTATGATTTTTGGAAAGAAATTAGAATGAATTGGTATAAAGATTTAGGAATTAAAAAAGAAAATTTGAGATTCAGAGAACACGCTAAAAATGAATTGGCTCATTATGCCCGTGCTGCGTGGGATATTGAATACAACACACCATTCGGCTCGCCTCGATTCGGCGAAGCGGGTTGGCAGGAATGCGAAGGCATTCATCATCGCGGGGACTGGGACTTATCAAGACATCAGCAATATTCGGGCCAGGATATGAGTTATTTTGATGCGGAAACAAAAGAAAAATTTATTCCCTGGGTAATTGAGACATCTGGAGGAGTGGACAGAGCAGCATTATTTTTTTTAATTGATGCTTATCACGAAGAAAAAGACCCCGAAGGAAACGGGGCAGGCAGGATTGTTTTAAAGCTACATCCAAAATTAGCGCCGTATAAAGTTGCTGTGTTTCCATTGCTGGCAAATAAGCCAAAATTGGTTAAAAAAGCGCGAGAGATTTATGTTGATTTGAAAAAAGAATTTTCTGTTGCCTGGGATGACAGAGGGAATATCGGTAAAAGATATTTTTCCCAAGATGAAATCGGCACGCCATTTTGCGTAACCATTGATTTTGACACACTTGAAAAGGATGATGTTACTGTCCGCAACCGGGACAATATGAAGCAAGAGAGAGTAAAAATAAAAGAACTAAAAAATTATATTAGAGATAAGTTAGATGTCTAAGCCGTACCAAAAATTCACATTTAAAAACGGTTTAAGATTGGTCACTGTTCCGATGAAAAACACCAAGGCAGTGACTGTTTTAGTATTAGTTGGCACTGGTTCCAAATACGAAACAAAAGAAATCAACGGCATTTCCCATTTTTTGGAGCACATGTTTTTTAAAGGAACAAAGAGCAAGCCCACTACTGCAAAATTAATTGAGCCATTGGATAGAGTTGGTGGAGAATATAATGCCTTTACCGACAAAGAAATGACTGGTTATTGGGCAAAGGTTGATGCAAAACATTTCCAAGTTGCATTAGATTGGGTTTCAGATATTCTTCTCAATTCGAAATTAGAAGCAAAAGAAATAAAAAGAGAAAAAGGTGTGATTATTGAGGAGATAAATATGTATTTGGACGATCCCAAAAGGCATATTGTAGATGTTTGGGATGAATTATTATATGGCGACCAACCAGCTGGCTGGAATATTACTGGAAAAAAGGAATTAATCAGAAATCTTAAACGCACACATTTTATTCAATATCTTCAAAGTCATTATTCTGCGTCCAATACAATTATTGCGATTGCTGGGAATCAGGAAAAAATTAAGAATAAAAAAGAAGAAATTAAAAAAAATTTTAAGAATATAAGCACCATCAAGGCGCCGCTGAGAGGAAACTTTTCAGAGAAGCAAATAAAACCAGAGGTTAAATTAGAATATAAAAAAACCGATCAATCGCATTTATGTTTAGGAGTGAGGACGTTTAATATTTTTCATAAAGATAGATATATTTTAAGCGTTTTAGCAAATATTTTAGGTGGAGGGTTGAGTTCGAGAATGTGGACTTCGGTGCGGGAAAGAAAGGGTTTGGCATATTATGTCTGGACAAAAACAAATTTAGATTCAGATGCTGGATTTTTAGCAGTAAGAGCCGGTGTTAATAATGAAAAAACTGAGGAAGCAATAAAAACAATTTTAGATGAGTACAAAAAAATCCGCGATATTAAGGTTGCAAAAGAAGAGTTGCGCAAAGCCAAAGATTATATTAAGGGCACAACCATATTATCTATGGAATCATCAGATGAACAAGCATCTTTTTATGTGTTTCAGGAGTTATTAGAAAATAAAATTTTGACCCCAGAACAAATATTTGCTAAAATAGAAGCAGTGACAGCCGAAGATGTGCAAAGGGTTGCCAGAGACATATTTAAGCCGGAAAAATTGAATTTGGCGTTAATCGGCCCATTTAAGGAAAAAGCAAAATTTGAAAAATTATTAAAATTATGAACGAATCCAAAACCATAAATATTTCCACGAATACGATTTTAAGAGTTATTTTCATAATTCTATTTTTAATATTTATTTATTTAATTAAAAACGTAATTATTATTTTCCTTTTTGCGTTGATTATCGCATCAGCCGTTGTACCAATTGTAAATTTATTGGAAAAAATAAAAATACCCCGAGTAATCGGAGCATTGCTGGTTTATATTATTGTCATCGGGATTCTGACTCTGGTAATTTACTTAATTATTCCAAGCGTTACTCGCGACGTAAAAAGCTTGGCATCAACCCTGCCACAGTATATTGAAAAAATATCAGATAAATTTAATGCATTAAAAGAGGCCTCGTCAAAATATCAAGGCCTCGTTAATCGTTTTCAGGAATCTTTGACCGAATTGGGCAATTATTTAAAGGGAAGAAGTGCAAATATGCTTTCAACCGCATTTGGAATTTTCGGCGGAGTATTTTCTTTTATATTGATTTTAATCATATCTTTTTATATTTCCGTATTAAAAAAGGGCGTGCAAAGAATTTTGACCGCCATTATTCCCATTCATTACCGCGACCATATATTGGATTTATGGGAGAGAGCGCAGAGAAAATTCGGGAAATGGATGCAAGGGCAGGTTATTCTGGGCGTGATTGTTGGTGTTCTGGCCTACATCGGACTTCATTTCCTAAATATTAAATTCGCGCTTTTATTGGCTATTTTGGCAGGGGCTTTGGAAATTTTCCCTTATATCGGGCCGGTTTTGGCGGGTATTCCGGCAGTATTAATCGGATTTTTACAGGCGCCGATTTTGGGTTTCTGGGTTTTTATTTTATATATAGTGATTCAGCAACTTGAAAATTATGTGATTACGCCATTGGTTATTGGTAAGGTAGTGGGCTTGAATCCAGTAGTGGTGATTATGGCGTTGCTTATCGGCGGACAGCTGGGCGGGATTTTAGGAATGATTCTCGCTGTTCCCTTGGCCGCAGTTTTTGCAGAATTCTTGAAAGATATGATTAAACGAAGAAACCAATTAGAGCACAAATAATGACAATAATCTGCGTTAAAAGGCCAAGGAAGGTTATTTGACCTTCCTTTTCTTTGTGCTTGAAATGGAGAAATTTCTTGTGAAAATCAAGATAACCTTTCACAAATTTATTTTTTTCGGAATCAACAAAAAGAGTTATTATAAAGAGTACAATATCGGGTAGAATTGAGAAAAATATTCCAATTACAATAAATATTAACGAATTTAAGTCAAAATTTTTTTTTGAAATAATAATCCCCAAAACAATCAAGAGGCCGACCAGGATATCAACTGAAAGTTTTCTTAGAAAAATTAAAAGATATTTAATTTTTTTCGTTTGTTGAAAATCGACTATGTTTTTTAAAGAAGCGTAATCCCAATGAGGAATCCTGTCCATAATCCAGTGTCCCAATAATGAAAAAATTATAATAAGGCCAAGATTGTGGGTCTTGGCTCCGATAGCAGCTCCGATAACAATGTGAGGAATGGCAATCACATATTTAATTATATCTTAAAAAAACTTAACAACAAAGGGATTTTTTGATAAACTGGAATTGATATGAAAAAATTCTATATTACAACTACGCTTCCGTACGTGAATGCACCACCACATATAGGCTTCGCACTGGAAATCGTGCAGGCGGATGTAATTGCTAGATATCATGCCATTTTAGGGGATGAGGTATTTTTTAATACTGGAACAGACGAGCATGGGCTTAAAATTTATCAAAAAGCAATTGAAGAAAAAAGAGATCCGCAGGAATATTGCGATGAATGCGCTCAAAAATTCGACTTATTAAAAGAAAAATTGAATCTTTCCTATAATAATTTTATCCGTACTACCGACGAACATCATCTTGCAGCTTGCCAGGAATTTTGGAAAAGGTGCGAAAAAAATGGCGATATTTATAGAAAAAATTATAAGACAAAATACTGCGTTGGCTGCGAATTGGAAAAAACCGAATCTGAATTAGTTGATGGCAAGTGCCCAATTCATCCTAACCGGGAATTAGAAATTATTGAAGAAGAAAATTACTTTTTTAAATTTTCTAAATATCAAAAACCACTTTTGGATTTGTATGATAAAAATAAAGATTTTGTAATCCCCGTACATCGCCAGAAAGAAATTTATAATTTTGTAAAAAATGGCTTGCAGGATTTTAGTATTTCACGGCTTAAAACAAAAATGCCGTGGGGTGTGCCAGTGCCCGGGGACGATGACCATGTGATGTATGTTTGGTTCGATGCTTTGATTAATTATATCTCTTGTCTTGATTGGCCGGAAAACGGAAAGAAGTTTGAAGAATTTTGGGGGACAACCAAAAAGCCAAATGCGATTCAAGTTGCGGGTAAAGATAATTTGAGGCAGCAAACAGCAATGTGGCAAGCAATGCTTTTGTCTGCCGGATTGCCGAGTTCTAAACAAGTTTTTATTCACGGATTTATTAATTTAGAGGGGCAGAAAATCAGTAAGTCACCTAGCGCAAGCCCGAGTCTTAGTCCGTCTTTACCAAGCCCGATTGGATTGGTTGATAAATACGGTATTGATGCTGTGAGATATTATTTATTGCGTGGGATTCCGTCTTATGAAGACGGAGAATTTTCAATCCAAAGATTTGAGGAATTGTATAATTCTGATTTAGCAAATGGATTGGGAAATTTAGTTGCCAGAGTTGTGAGTATGATAGAGAAATATGATCTGCGAAAAGTCGTATCGAAAGATAGAGTTGATACTAAATATAAAGAACACATTGATGGTGGCAAGGGCGTTGCAATCGATTTATTAAATAGGTTTGAATTATTTGAATCTCTAGAAGTAATTTGGAGATTAATGGGATATACTGGCGATAGATATGCTGCTAATAATTATATAGATATTGAAAAGCCCTGGGAATTAGCGAAGACGGATAAGAAAAAATTAGAACAAGTTTTGTCTAATCTGCTTTATTGTATTTCCGAAATTGCCGATTTAATCGCGCCGTTTTTGCCAGAGACCAGTGAAAAAATAAAAAAACAACTAAAAACAGGGAAATCAGAAATATTGTTTCCGAGAATATAATGTTAATTGACACTCATTGCCATTTGAATTTTAGCGATTTTGACAGCGACCGAGAGGAAATTATCGGCCGCTGTTTAGCTGGTTCGACAAGCTCACCACAAGTATGGATGATTAATGTCGGTGCCGATTACGAAACTTCTGAAAAAGCAGTTGAAATTGCGGAGAAACATAAAAAAGGAGTGTATGCCGCAATCGCCTTGCATCCGCATAATGTAGGTAAAGAGCATTATGATATAATGAAATATCATAATATGGCGAAACATCCGAAAGTAGTGGCAATTGGCGAATGCGGATTAGATTATGAATTTTGCGAAAATGATTTAGAAGCACAAAAAAGACAGCAAAAAGTTTTTATTCAGCATTTGGAACTGGCAAAAGAACTTAATAAGCCAGTAATTATTCATTCCCGTCGTCTATTTCCGGAAATTTTAAAAATCCTACAAGCTACTAGCTACAAGCTAAGCGGGGTGCTCCACTGCTATATGGGTCGGTGGTCTTATGCAGAAGAATATTTAAAAACGGGATTTTATTTGAGTTTTACCGGTTTAATCACTTACGCGCGGGATTATGATAAAGTAATCAAAAATACCCCGTTAGACAGAATTTTAATTGAGACCGATGCGCCATATTTAATACCCGAGCCATTGCGGAAAAAAGATAAATTAGTCAGAAACGAACCGCAGAATGTAAAATATGTAGCCGAAAAAATCGCCGAAATAAAAGAAATTAGTTTTGACCAAATTGCAGAGCAAACCACCCAAAACGCCAAAGAGTTATTTGGGATATAAAAAGAGGCGTCGAAACAGTTCAACGCCCCCTACCGAGCCATTAATGCTTGGTATTTTTTTACCAGTTTTTGCTCCGTCTTGTTGAGTCTTTTTCGATCAGTGACTCCCCAGAATGCGCTCATCATGCCGTTAAGTGTTTGTTTGCCCGACTTTTCCAAATCGGATCCCGATTTCAGTTTATGCATAAACCCTTTAATCTTTCTTAAATAGTACCTGGGGACAAAGATTCTTCCACCTAATTCCAGTCCGACACCGTTGATTACTATTGAACTTATTTTAAGGTCGCAGACCCTGGATTTGTGATGGTTAACTTCAAATCCTGCACCCTTAATGATTGTTCTGATTTCCTGTCTTTTTCTTTTTCCGATTGGGATTTTTGAAGACGAGAAAGCTAAGTCATCGAGATAGCGCGTGAAAGTGAGATTGTGCTTTTTGCATAGTTCTCCCAAGGGTCTATCTAGGAGAATCCCAGTATAAATATTGAACAGGTCGGGCGATGCCGGTGCGCCAGTAACCAATCCTCTCCCAAACCAGAAACAATACTCATCTAAAAATTTATATACTTCTTGCTCGAAATTTTTTAACTGTTCGTCAAGAAAACCAAGAATAGAGGTTAGCTTTTCACAACTTACAGATGAATATGCTTTGCTAAGATCTAAGAGATAAAAATAGCGATTGTGCCTATGCCACCAGACATTCTTGAGCGGAGAATTTTTAGGCCTTGCTCCGAATGCAAACGGGAGAGGAACTTTCAAGTTTCGGAAATAGTTGATAAGGCGTTTGTGAAGAATAGACATTGATTTGTTAGGCATATATATGTGACGCTTTTGGGATACACCACTTAAGGGATTCTGATCTCTTAGCCAGCATTCAGTAAATGACGGATAATCTGGTAAATTTTCAAGGAACATATCAAAGAGCATTTTTCCTCCTTTTTGCCCCAGCGAACCAGGGGTCAGGTTTAAAGAAGGGACCAAACAGGATCTCGCATGCCGCTGAGGCCCTTGGCGCTTCCCCGAAGAAAAGAAACCGAATTCTTTGAATTTGCGAATTCTCTTTTCAGAGAGTCGCTTCCCACTACTTTGGCAGTGGGACAAAACTGGTTTCAACGGGGCTGTTTCCTGTTCGGTATTCCTTCACCTAACCCCTGGCCGCCCGAGATGCCATTCGTGAAGAATGAACACCTCTAGGGTCCGAGATAATTATATTGAATATTTTTTGGAAAGTCAATCTTTTAATTTGAAATTAAATTCAAAACCTGATATTCTTAGAATTATGGAACAATATAATCCTAATAAAATTGAGTCAAAATGGCAGAAGAAATGGGAAAAAGGGAAGATAAACTTCTGCAATTTGAAAGATAATAAAAAACCCAAATTTTATAATTTGGTGATGTTTTATTATCCATCAGGGGACAAGATTCATATTGGTCATGGATATAATTATACTGGCGCGGATGTTTTTGGCAGATACAAGCGCATGAAAGGATTTAATGTTTTTGAGCCAATAGGAGCCGATGCTTTTGGCTTGCCAGCAGAAAATTACGCTATTAAATCGGGCGTTCATCCTTCAATCAGCACCAAACAGAATATTGATTTTGGCAGAGAGCAGCTTAAAAGATTGGGATTGATGTATGACTGGGAAAAGGAAATCAATACTTCTGACCCGGAATATTACAAATGGACGCAGTGGCTCTTCAGCGTATTATATAAAGCTGGCTTGGCTTATCGCGCTGAAGCGCCGGTTAACTGGTGTCCGTCCTGCAAAACAGTTTTGGCCAATGAGCAGGTGATTAATGGAAAATGCGAGAGGTGCGAAACAGAAGTAATTCAGAAAAATTTAAAACAATGGTTTTTTAAAATTACTGCTTATGCTGATAAATTATTGGAAGGACATAAAAAAATCAACTGGCCCGAGAGAACAATTGCAATGCAGAAAAATTGGATTGGGAAATCAGAAGGAACAACTATCAACTTTAAATTCGAAATTCGAAATTCGAAATTCGAAATTCCCGTGTTTACAACACGGGCTGATACTATATTCGGCGTGACCGCCTTAATTTTGGCTCCCGAACACGAATTGATTAAAAAAATTACCACTTCCGAATATAAAAAACAAGTTGATGATTATGTTTTAACAAGCAGAAAAAAATCAGAGTTAGAAAGAACTGATTTAGAAAAAGAAAAAACAGGAGTATTTACTGGTGCTTATGCAATCAATCCAATAAATAATGAAAAAATTCCAATTTGGATTGGCGATTATGTAATTGCCAGTTATGGCGGGGGAGCGGTTATGTTTGTGCCGGCGCACGACGAAAGAGATTACGAATTTGCCAAGAAATACGGAATTAAAATTAAAAAAGTTATCGTACCCAAAGCAATAATGACTTTTGCGCGAAATGCCAGAGATCTTGCCATGGGTTCGAAAACAGAATTACGTCCAGAAGCGGATTGTTTTACTGATTATGGTGAATTGGTAAATTCCGGCGAGTTCAACGGCTTAACATCTAAAGACGCAATAGAAAAAATTACTCGATGGTTAGAAAAAAATAAATTAGGCAAAAAAACAGTAAATTATCATTTAAGGGACTGGCTGATTTCCAGGCAAAGATATTGGGGTGCTCCTATTCCGATTATTTATTGCGACAAATGCGGAGAAGTATTGGTTCCGGAAAAAGATTTGCCGGTTAAATTGCCCGATTTAAAAGATTTCAAACCGACAGCAGACGGCGAATCGCCTTTGGCAAGGTCGGAAAAATTTGTAAATGTGAAATGTCCGAAATGCAAAGGAAATGCCAAGCGAAGCACGGAAACAATGGATACTTTCGTTTGTTCGTCCTGGTATTATTTAAGATATATCAGTCCTTATCTGAAAAACGAGGCGTTTGATAAAAAATTATCTGAAAAATGGCTGCCAGCTGACCAATATACTGGCGGCGCAGAGCATGCGTGTCTGCACTTACTATATGCAAGATTTATTGCCAAGGTTCTTTATGACCAGGGATTTGTAAAATTTGACGAGCCCTTTACAAAATTAAATCATCAGGGAATGATTTTGGCTTCTGATGGCAGCAAAATGTCTAAATCAAAAGGCAATGTTATAATTCCCGATGACTATATTAAGGCATATGGCGCGGATACTTTCAGATTGTACGTATTGTTTATTGCTGCGTTTGAAGACGGAGGCGCGTGGAGTGACAAAGGCATATCGGGCGCAAGCCGGTTTTTGAAAAAAGTTTGGTTTACAATTGGCGATAAAAATAAAATTGGCAATAAAACCAGCAAAGAATTGGCGCAAAAGTTTCATTATACAATTAAAAAAGTCGGTAGCGACATAGAAAATTTTAAATTCAATACTGCGATTGCAGTAATGATGGAATTGATTAACGCCTGGGCAGAAAAAGATAGCGTGATGAGTAAAAAAGATGCGGAAAGTTTTTTGAAAATTTTATCTCCATTTGCTCCGCATATTTGCGAAGAATTGTGGAATAAGCTTGGTCATAAAAGTTCTATTTTTAAAGAATCTTGGCCAAAATATGATGAAAAATTAATCAGAAAAGAGACAATTGAGTTGGTAATCCAAATTAATGGTAAGGTGAGGGATAAAATAGAAACAAATGCGGAGATTTCTCAGTCAGAAGCAGAAAAACTTGCCTTGTCCCGAGATAAAATTAAAAAATTTATCGGCAATAATAAAATTAAAAAAATTATATTTGTTAAAGGGAAGTTAATTAATATTGTAATATGAAAAAGAAAAATATCGCAGTTTTAATTTCCGGAAACGGAACGAATTTGCAGTCAATCATTGACCATATTAAAACTGGAAAATTGAAATGCAATTTGGCAGTGGTGATTTCGAATAAAGCAGATGCTTATGGTTTGAAGCGGGCGAAAAAAGCAAAAATCCCGGCTTATTTTATTGACCATAAAGATATTCCGCGCGAAGAGCACGAGAAAAAAATTATTGAGATTTTGAAAAAATATAAAATAGATTTGGTGGTTTTGGCCGGGTATATGCGCATTTTGACGCCGAATTTTATCAGGCAATATAAAAACCGGATTATAAATATTCATCCGGCTTTATTGCCGTCATTTCCCGGCACTGATGGCTATGGCGATACTCTTAATTATGGATGCAAGGTTGGCGGTTGCACGGTGCATTTTGTTGACGAGGGAGTTGATACTGGCCCGATTATTATTCAGAAAATAAATCCAGTAAAAGAAAATGACACATTAGAGTCATTCAAAAAACGCGGATTAAAAATCGAACACCAGGCCTTCCCCGAAGCAGTAAAATTATTTTGCGATGATAAACTGGAAATTGAAGGAAGAAAAGTGAAAATCTTACGAGGTTAAACCTCGTAAGATTTTTGGAATAAAAAAATGGGAGCGCGTGAGCGCTCCCTATTTTTTGCCAAATTGATTTGGCTTACCTCTACCTCCTTGAAGCTTTAATTGAAATTTCTTTGCCCGGGAACTCGATCGAAATTGATTCGAGTCCCTCGCCCTCGACGCTAATTTTTCCACTTGCGTCGAGAGAGGCTTTGATGGTCCATATAGCCGTGCCGGGTGTTGGAACTGGGATCGGTGTCGTTGGTAATGGTGTTGCTGGCGGAGCAGTAATCGGTGCTACGGGTGGCGCTGGGGGCGTGGTGGTTGATCTGGTTGTGACATTCCGATTAAGTCGATTATCGGCTTGCTCAGACAGCCACTTCACCAAGTTCCACAGAGCCCAAAGTGCAAGCGCTAACAGAGCCAGGGCCAGTAGGACCCCCAACACGAATATCAGGACCAAGAACAAGTTTTTCAGAAGATTCCACAGGGCGCTCCAGAGTTCATTTTGGTGCGTTGGCGTCGCGATAACCGGTTTGAGGGTTACCGGAACAAATAGTTTGTTCCAGCATCCTAGTTTGTAAACCGGAATTCCGTCCTCGTTCACCAGAATTCCTGTTCCGATGGGAAGCGTTTCTTCTTCCCATTTGTTTCTCTTTCTGTCTACACAGTTGAAGACTCGAAGAGATTCGGTCAAGATGTCTTTGCGAAGACCGAAAATTGCCGTACGCTCGGTATCCATTTTGCTGGGGTATTTGTCGAACACCATCCAGGCATTCGGCTCGATAGCCGGTTCCAGCTTGGGCTGAGGAATCGGTTCCTTCTTGCCGCAGGCGGCGCAGATGAGAACGAAAACCAAGAGAACCAATAGTGTCTTCTTTTTCATGAGACACCTCCTTTTTTATGTAGAGTTCTAAGCGATACATTCGTACCACTTATTATCTACATTATATCATATCATTATTTTTTGTCAAGCTTTTTAAAATAAAAAATCGGGGCGCTTATGCGCCCCATTTTTGATGAAAAATAAAATCGGAATAGAGAAGTTCAATAAGCCATTTGATTGGTCCTCCGAGCAAATAGCCGCCATAAAGGCCAAGAAAAATGCCAGCGAACAGATCAAATCCATTGTCTCCGTGTGCACCTATGATTCCTCCGAAAATACCCCCCGCACAGAAGATGATTGCCCAAATAATAAATCCTATTTTTTCGATTTTCTCCATCTCTTTCCTCCTTTTTGATTTTATTTTCCCGCCCGCTTCGACTTTGAATCGAGGCGAGATTTTTCGGGATTGTTAAGGTGTTATCATTATATATCAATATTAAAAGCGTGTCAATGGTTTGTGCCGTGGGTGGGAGTCGAACCCACATGGACTTGCGTCCATAGCTTTTTGAGAGCTACGCGTAAACCAATTCCGCCACCACGGCATGATTATATTTATAAGGTGTTTAAAAATTTTCTTCCTTGTCCGCTTTTTAGAAAAATTTCTCTTTCTCTTGCTTCTTTGTAATTATTAAAATTTTCAGTTAACAATAATTTAAAGGGTTTGTATTTTCTTGTGCTTATGTTATAGCCAATATTATGTTGTCTAATTCTTCTTTTAATGTTGTCGGTAATTCCTACGTAACGAAAATTATGGTTTAAACTTTTTATTACATATAAAAATATCATACGATTTTGAGTTTATCCGCCTCTGGCGGATCGTACGCGGTCGCCAAAGGCGACTAAATCTACCAATTCCGCCACTCGGGCATTTTATTCTTTTGGCAATTTTTTTAATTTTATATTTCCACTATAACCGGAAGAATCATCGGTCGGCGCTTGGTTTTAGAATATAGAAATTGGCCAACCTTATCCCGAAGAATATTTCTAAGATAAACCCAGTTGATGCTGGTTCCAGGAATAACGCTTCTTGCGATAACTTCTTTTATGTTTTTGCGTGCCTGTCCAAGGAGTCCTTGCGATTCTTTCATGTAGACAAAACCGCGCGAAATAATATCGGGTTCGCCCTTAATTTTACCGGTTTTGCTGTCAATGACAACAATAATAACAAACATTCCGTCTTCAGCCATCATTTGACGGTCGCGCAAAACAACATGGCCAATATCGCCAATGCCCAACCCATCGACAAAAACATAATTAGTATCAGCTTTTTTGTTTAAAACTTTAGCTGTTTTATTTTGAAATTCAATAATTGAGCCATTATCAAGAACAAATATTTTATTTTTGGGAACCCCAACCTGTATTGCCAATTTTGCTGCTTCTTTTAAAAAATAATGATTAGCGTAAACCGGAAGAAAAAAATCTGGCCGGATTTGTTTAATTATTTCTTTAATGCTGGCGGCATTGGAATGGCCGCTGGTATGGATGTCCATTATGTCGTTATGGATAACGTTGTCGCACTTGCGGTAAAGGCCGTCTTTCAGCCGTTGGATTGTTCTTTCGTTTCCGGGAATAACAGACGAAGAGAAAATAATAGTATCGTTTTTTTTGATGCGAATGGATTTATGGCTGCCAGTGATTATCCGTGATAAAACCGCATTGTCCTCGCCCTGCGCTCCAGTACAGATGATTATAATTTTATTTTCCGGATATTTATGGATGTCATTAATGGGAATAAAAACTCCTTCATCAACTTTTATATAGCCCAATCCTTTGGCTATTTCAATATTTGTTTTCATGCTGTAGCCGTCGAGAGTAACCTTTTTACCAATTTTTCTGGCATATTCAATAATATGACCGATTCTTTTTATTTGATGAGAAAAAGTGCCAATAATCACTTTACCCGTTGTTTCTTTGATAAGCTTTTCCAAATTAGCGTACATGTCTTTTTCCGAAACCAGTTCATGAGTAGTATTAAGCGAACCTAGGCTTTCGAGCATTAAAATTTTTGGCGTCGGCAAAGAAGATAAATGATTATAGGTAATTGCTTGTTGATTAATTGGATTTTTTTCCATTGTCCAGTCGCCCGGATGAATAACTGTTCCAGCTGGCGTGTTAATGATAACGCCAATTGCACCTATAATCGAATGTTCTACATTAAAGAAGCCGATGCGAAATTTACCTAAATTAAGCCGGTCATTAATTGATTGAATCTGAATAATTTTTAAATGTTTAGTTGATCCTTTAGCGTAATCTTCCATTCTTTTTTTAATTAAGGCGATTGTCAGGTCTCTGCCAATAATTGTCGGATAGCCGAGCTTTTTTAAAAGTAACGGAGCAGCGCCAATATGGTCAAGATGGCCGTGGCTGAAGATTACCCCGCGGATATTTTTTTCCCTGCCGCGCAAATAGCTGATATTAGGGATTATAAAATCAATGCCAGGCATATCTTCTTCTGGAAACTGGATGCCCATATCCAAGATAACGATATCATCGCCATATTCAAAAATAGTCATATTCCGACCAACTTCTTCCATTCCGCCCAAGGGAATTATTTTTAATTTTCTATTTTTCATACAAAATCACATTCCTTATTACTACACTTTACCTTATTGAAACGGGTTTTGACAAGGGGAGAATTGCATTTCGGGCAAAATTCGCCAGTTGGTCTGTCCCATAAAGCAAAATCACATTTTGGATAATTGCTGCACCCGTAGAAGATTTTTCCTTTTTTGGTTCTTCTTTCAATTATATCGCCCTGCCTCGCGTCGACTCGCGAGTCGAGGCGGGCCGTGTTACATTTAGGACATTTCATGCCGATAGAAGCATTTATTGACTTGGTGTTTTTACATTTTGGAAAATTAGAGCAAGCCAAGAATTTTCCGAATCTGCCGATTTTAATTATCATTGCCGAGCCGCATTTCTCGCAAATTTGGTCTGATTTTTCTTCGGTTAATTCCTTTTTATCAATTGTCTTGTATTTTTCTTCAAGATTTTTTGCAAACGGCGCGTAAAAGCTTTTTATTACCGGAACCCATTTTGTTTTTCCTTCGGCAATTTTATCCAAGTCCTCCTCCATTTTTGCGGTGAATTCAATATCAACGATTTCAGGAAAATGTTCAACCAATAAATCATTAACCACAATTCCAATATCGGTTGGATGCAGATATTTGATTTTTCTCATCACATAATTTCTTTTTTGAATTGTGTCCAGTGTTGGCGCGTAAGTTGACGGCCTGCCAATGCCGCTTTCTTCGAGTGCTTTGATTAGGGTTGCTTCTGTATAAGGAAATGGCGGTTGAGTAAAATGTTGGCCGGGGATAAGTTTGCTTAACTTCAGAATTTCATTTTTCTTTAATTCCGGCAAAATTTTATCTTCTGTTTGCGTTGGCCAGACCTTCAAAAATCCGTCGAATTTCATTACATTACTATTAGCCCTGAATTCATAAATGTGATTATTGTTGCTTTTTGACGTTTCAATATCCACGGCCGTGCTGTTAAAAACCGCAGGACCCATCTGACAGGCAATGATTCTTGCCCAGATTAATTTATAGAGCCTGTATTGATGATCATCAAGATTGTTTTTAATGCTGTCCGGATTTTTATCCGGGAAAGTTGGTCTGATTGCTTCGTGCGCTTCTTGCGCGGATTTGCTTTTTGTTTTGTAAAAAATCGGTTTTTCCGGAAGATATTTTTTGCCAAAATCTTTATTAATCAAATTTCTGATTTTAAACACAGCTTGCGTTGCCAAATTTAATGAATCAGTGCGCATGTAGGTGATTAACCCGTTCTCGTATAATTGTTGGGCAAAGAGCATTGTTTGCTTGGCAGACATTCTCAATTTTCGCGATGCTTCTTGCTGTAAAGTGCTGGTAATAAAAGGCGGGAAAGGATATTTTTTAATTTCTTTTTGCTCAATATTTTTGATTTTATATTCAGCGTCATCTAAATCATTAATAATATTATCCGCATCGTTTTTTGTTTTAATCTCCAATTTGAAAATTATTTTGTCATCAACTTTATTAAGCGCAGCAATCAATCCATTCTTAAATTCTGCTTCAATCGTCCAATGTTCTTCGGGCTTGAAATTATCTATTTCGCGCTGTCTTTCCGCAACTAATCGCACGGCAACTGATTGAACTCTGCCCGCGGATAATCCCTTGGCAACTTTTTTCCATAAAAAAGGAGAAAGTTTGTAGCCCACTAATCTGTCCAAAATTCTTCTGGCTTGTTGGGCGTCTACCAAATTCATATTGATTTGCCTTGGATTTTTCAATGCGTCTTCAATTGCTGATTTTGTTATTTCGTGGAAAATAATTCTTTGGGGATTTTTTAATTTTAGCGCTTCGCTCAAATGAAAAGCAATTGCTTCTCCTTCGCGGTCTGCGTCAGTTGCCAGTATGACATTTTTATTTTTTTTGATTTTTTCTTTTAAAAAAGATATTGTTTTTCTGGCTTTGGGCATTATTGAATATTCTGGCTTGAAATTGTTTTCAATGTCTATTGCCAATCTGCTTTTTGGCAAATCCCGCACATGACCAAAACTGGCTTGGACGTCATATCCGGCCCCGAGAAATTCTCGCAGAGTTCCAGCTTTAGTTGGCGATTCGACTATGACTAATTGCATAACACGAAGTTATTATTACCTAAATTTCTTACTGCTTTTTTTAATTCCAAAACCATCAATGTTGAATTTACGGCTGACACAGACAAACCACTTTTAATAATAATTTCATCAATGTGAGTTGGCTGGCCAGAAAGAATATATAAAATAATCTCTTCTTCCTTGCTTTCTGGTTTAACTTTATTTTTTGGAGTTGTCAATAAATGGGTTAAATTTAGTTCTTCTAAAATATCATCAACATCAATGACTAATTTTGCCCCCATTTTGATTAATTTGTTTGTGCCTCGGGAATTTTTGGCGTAAATATCACCCGGGATGGCAAATACTTCGCGATTCTGCTCCAATGCGCATTCAGCAGTGATTAACGCACCGCTCTCCTCGGGTGCTTCAACTATCACCACGCCCAAGCTTAATCCGCTGATAATTCTGTTTCTTTGTGGAAAAGTATAAAAAGCGCCAATTGTTCCTTCGGGATATTCAGTAATTACTGCGCCATTATTGGCAATTTTTTCTCCCAAATCGTAATTACATGATGGAGAAAAACTTTTTTTGTCCATTCCACTGCCCAAAACCGCGATTGTCCTGCCCCCGTTTTCCAAAGCTCCTTGGTGGGCAAAAGTATCAATGCCCCGAGCCAATCCGCTGACAATTGTAATCCCCAGTCTGGCGAGTTTTCCAGAAATATCAAGCGCAACCTGCTTTCCATATTGGGAATATTTTCTTGTGCCGACCACCGCTACAGCAACTTTGTCTTGATTTTTGATTTCTCCTTTGATATACAATTCTTGCGGAGGATCGTGAATCTCCTTAAGTTGTTCCGGATAATCTTTATTACTGATGGTGATTTTTTTGATATTTTGGGGATTGGGGCTTGACATAAATTAGCCATTATGCTATACTTATGGTAGGATAAGAAAACTAAATATTTCGTGTTTCTAATCCTGCCTGATGAGTGATGAAAACCAATCTACCCTCCTTGATTGCGTAAGTAGTCAAAAAGATTCTAGGTTTTCTGGCTTATGCGAGAAAATCTCGAACACTCGCAGGTAGGACTAGGAACAGGAAGTAAGAAAAGCATCGATTTCATCGATTGCTTTTTTAATTATTTCCGGTATTTGCTTTTCTTCGGTTTTGGTAAAATTCTTTAAAACAAAGTCCGCAGTATCGATTTCGGATTTCGGATTTCGTGCTTCGGATTTCGGGCTGATTCCTATTCGAACTTGGGTAAAGTTTTGCGTGCCCAATTCATTAATGATGGATTGTACCCCCTTGTGTCCGGCAGATGAAGAATCTTTGCTTACGCGGACATCACCGAATAACAAATCAATATCATCGTGAATTACGATTAAATCTTGAGTTTTGAGTGATGAGTATTTGAGAGCTTGCTTTATGGCTCTACCGGAATTATTCATAAATGTATCGGGCTTCAAAAATATTAAATTTTTGTCCCGAGCGTTTATTCCGAGCGAAGTCGAGGAAAAGTCGAGGGATTTTTCCATTTCATCAACAACTCTGAATCCGATATTATGTCGGGTTTTTGCGTATTTTTTCCCCGGATTTCCCAGTCCCACAATTAGTTTCATATTATTTGATTAAATCGTTAATATAATTTTTAATTTCTTCATAATTATCCAAACCTGCTTTTGGAACGAGTACTGAAGCGGTTTCGTTTCCCAGAATTGCGGTATCAGATATTACCAGGGGAGGAGCGATGGTATTAAAATTGATTTCATCCAAGCTGGTTTTTTTCGCCAGATTCCAGGCGTATTTAATGTCAGTCAGGCCGATATTTGTTGCCGCGTGCTTTTGTAATGTGTTCCAGATGCTTAGAATTGTGGGAAAATTCCAGATAAAATTCAGAGATAAAATTTTATTCTTTAACGCGCTGATTACTTGTTGCTGTCTTTTAATTCTGGAAAAATCTCCTTGCGGTTGGTGTCTGGTGCGGATATATTTTAAAGCAGTTTCTCCATCAAGATGCTGAACGCCTTTTTTAAGAGAAAACGTTTCAAAAGAATTATTCTGGCTTGGAAACTGCGGATCATAAATATCTTCTTCAACATTAATGTCAATCCCGCCCAGCTTGTCAATTAAGTTTTTCACGCTTTCCAAATCTAACACCAGATAATAATCAATTTCCAAACCAGTAATTTCTTTAATAATATTTTTTGTACTTTCAATTCCATCATTCTGGTAAATGGCATTGATTTTTGTATAGTAATTTTTATTCGGGACCTTCACCAGCAAATCGCGCGGGAGAGAAATGGCAACTGAATTTTCAGCTCTCGGCGTGCTATTGATAATAATTATGGTGTCGGTTAAATTTGGCGCTGGGTTTATTTCTCCACCAATTCCCAAAAACAAAAAATTCAATTTTTCTTTTTCTTCGGCAAAAGGGATGATGTTTCCCAGATTAATAACTGAGTGTGTTGAATTTTGAGCAATGATAATAATTTCTCGTTTCAGGGAAATCTTCGAATGCGCTGCCGTAATAACTACTGCTACAATTAAAGATATCAGAATTATAACCAATGCGCCAAAATTAATCCGGTTTTTTAATTGACTATCCATTGATTATATTATATCATTTGATTAAATGAAGAATAAATTAAAAATCTCTGGAATTAAATATTGGCTGAATTTTGTTTGGGAGATTTTGAAGATTGTCATAATATCTTTAGCAATCATTATTCCCATCAGATATTTTTTAATCCAGCCGTTTTTTGTTAACGGCGCTTCAATGGAACCGAATTTTTTAAACGGCGATTATTTGATTATTGATGAAATTAGCTACCGGTTTAGCCAGCCGGAGAGAAGTGATGTGGTGATTTTCAGATATCCGCTTGACCCGTCGCAGTTTTTTATTAAGAGAATAATTGGTCTGCCCGGAGAAACAGTGGAAATAGAAAATGGAAAGATAATAATAAAAGGCGCTTTTGAAAAAACGTTTGTTATGGATGAGTCGGCTTATTTAAATGACGCTTATACTGCGGGAAATATTACTGTCAAGCTGGATGATAAAGAGTATTTTGTCCTCGGAGACAATCGGCAGGCAAGTTCGGATTCAAGAAAATGGGGGGAGGTGGCAAGAAAAAACATTATCGGCCGGGCATGGCTAAGGGCATGGCCATTTGTTCGTTTAGGAGCAGTAAATAAATAAAAACATGAAAGAAACAAAAAGGAAACAAGGCAGGCCCGCCTTGACTCGGCGAGGCAGGCGGCGAGGCAGACCGTCAAAGCCGCGTAAACCCAAAATTCCCAAAATAAAAATCCAGGCGTCGCGCGGGGTTCACGATATTTTACCAGAAGACCAAAAATACTGGAATAAAATTTATTCTATTGTCGCCCAAGTTCTGCCCAGTTATGGATTTAAAAGGATTGATGTTCCTATTTTTGAGGATGCGCGGCTCTATTCGAGAGGTACTGGCCAGACAACAGATATTGTGCAAAAAGAAATGTATACTTTTAAAAAAGGTGAAACAGAAACATTGGCTTTGAGGCCAGAATTCACTCCGGGCATAGTCAGGGCATATATTGAACATGGCATGAAAAATCTGCCCCAGCCAGTAAAACTTTATACTACCGGACCGTTGTTCCGCCACGACAAGCCACAGGCGGGAAGATATAGACAATTTTACCAGATTGATTGGGAAATTTTGGGCGATGAAAGTCCGGTAAGCGATGTCCAAATTATTCAGGTGTTTATCAATATTTTGAAGAAACTGAATTTCAAGAAATATGCATTATACATCAACAGCATCGGCTGTCCGATTTGTGTTCCGAAATACAGAAAAGCTTTAACCAGTTATTATCGTCAGTATCAGGGCCGAATTTGTTCTGACTGTAAAAACAGATATAAAGAAAATCCACTAAGATTATTGGATTGTAAAAATGAAATTTGTAAAAAATTCATAAATAAAGCTCCGCAGATAATTGATTTCCTTTGTGAAGAATGTCACAATCATTTTAAAGAAGTTTTGGAGTTTCTTGATGATTTAGAAATTCCTTACCAACTAAATCCGCAGTTAGTAAGGGGAATTGATTATTATACAAAAACTGTTTTTGAATTTTATGAAGACAGCAAAGAAACATCTTCCCAAGGAGCGATTATGGGTGGGGGAAGATATGATAATTTGGTGGAAATGTTTAAAGGCAAACCGACACCAAGCGTTGGCGCTGCCGCGGGAATTGAAAGATTGATTAATGTTGTCAAAAAGCAGGACATAAAGGTTACGGAAGAAGAAATGCCGAAAGTTTTTCTTATTCAGTTGGGCGATTTGGGCAAGAAAAAATGTCTAAAATTATTTGAGGAATTCCAGGCAAAGGGAGTTAGAATTGGCGAGGCGTTCTCCAAGCCCTCGATTAAAGCCCAGCTTAAAGCCGCGGATAGGGAAGACGTAGAATTAGCTTTAATTATGGGTCAGCGCGAAGCAATCGAAGATACGATAATTATTAAAGATATGAAGACCGGCGCCCAAGAAACAATCGCCCTTCATCGGGTAATTAATGAAGTTAAAAAACGACTAAGTAAGTAAGTAATTTATGCAGGTTACCAAAAAACCAAAAGAAAATTCGGCATCTTTAATCAGGCGTTTTACTCAGAGGGTTCGAGAAAGCAGAATTTTGCTTAATGCTAAAAAATCGCGTTTTTACGATCAGGGCTTAAGTCGAAACAGAAGGAGAAAGAATGCCCTGGAGAGAGTTAAAAACCGCGCAATCAAAGTTAGATTAAAAAAGATGGGTAAAATTTAAACATATGCTGCAGGAAAGAATTAATCAGGACATTAAACAAGCAATGCAAAGCAAGGAAGAATTGCTGTTATTGGTATTGCGAGGAATTAGCGCGGCAATTCATAACAAAGAAATAGAAAAGAGGACAAAACTTAGCAAAACCTCCTCCTACGCCAAGGCTTCGGAGGACAAGGAGAAATTAGAAAAACTGGAAAAAGAAAGTAAATTGATTGAAGAAGAAGTTATAGAAGTGATTTCCAGTGAAGCGAAAAAAAGAAAGGATTCGATTGAAGAATTTACAAAAGGCAATCGTCAGGATTTGGTGGATAAAGAAACAAAAGAACTGGAGATTATTAAAAAATATTTGCCGGAGCAGATGTCAGAAGACGCGATTAAAGAAATTGTGGAAAAAGCAATTGCAGAAACCAACGCAGCCGGGCCAAAAGACACGGGAAAAGTTATGTCCGCAATCATGCCCCAACTCAAAGGTAAAGCCGACGGGCAATTAGTGAGCAAAATTGTAAATGAATTATTACATCTATAAAAAGTTTTTAGAAAAAATTGCCAAGAAAGTTTTAAAAATTTTAGGAATTAAGATACCAGAAATCAGTATAGTTCTTCTGGGAGACGCAGAAATAAGAGCAATAAATAAGAAATATCGCAAGACAAATAGAGTAACAGATGTTCTGGCGTTTGATTACGGCGAAATAATAATTTGCTTGCCGCAGGCAAAAAAACAGGCAAAAGAATTAGGACATTCGCTGAAAGAAGAATTGGCGACATTATTGATTCACGGAATTTTGCATTTAGCCGGTTACAACAATGAAACGAAAAAGGATTTTAATAGAATGCTAAAAAGGCAAAATAAAATTTTTAAGGAGGTATATGGCAAAAAATAACATTATTGTAGGAATAGATGTTGGTACGAGTAAGGTTAGGACAGTGGTTGCTTCAATTCGTGGCAAAGAAGAAATGAAACCGAAAATCATTGGTATTGGTGAGAGTGTTGCTTTTGGCATGCGTAAAGGAGTAGTGGTGGACATTGAAGAAATGACCAAAAGTATCAAGAAATCCATTGACCAAGCAGAAAGAATGGTTGGCACGTCAATTGAAAAAGCTTATGTAGCAATCGGCGGAAGCCACATTAAAGCCAGGTTAAGCAAGGGAATTGCCGCTGTGTCCCGGGCTGACGAAGAAGTTTCTGAAGACGATGTTTTACGTGCGATTAGTAATGCTTCGGCCATTTCTTTGGGGCCGAATAAAGAAGTTTTAGACATTATTCCCCGCGAATTTAATTTAGACGGCCAAGAGGGAATTCAGGACCCGCGAGGAATGAGCGGAGTACGTCTGGAGGTTGATACTTTGATTATTGAGGGTCAGGCCCAGCACTTAAAGAATTTAAGAAAATGTTTTATTTTAAACAGAATTGAAATCGAAGGAACTATTTTGAATATTTTAGCCGCGTCAGACGCAGTGCTTTCCAAAAAACAAAAAGAATTGGGGGTAATGGTTTTGGATTTCGGCGCAGGAACCGTGGCGATGTCGGTTTATGAAGAAGGAAAATTGTTGGATATTTATGTGTTGCCGATTGGTTCTTCCCATATTACTAATGATATTGCGATTGGATTGCGTACCAGTGTTGAGGTTGCGGAGAGGGTAAAGCTGGCTTATGGTTCATGCCTATCGGAGGAAATTAGCAAAAAAGACACAATCGATTTATCTAAAATCGATAATCGCGAAGAGGGCGTGGCAAACCGGAAAGAGCTGGCGAAAATAATTGAAGCAAGAATTGATGAGATTTTCACTTTAGTCAGCAAAGAATTGAAAAGAATCAATCGAGAAAGATTGTTGCCAGCAGGCGTGGTATTGGTTGGCGGGGGCTCCAAAATTCCAGGCATTATTGATTTGGCGAAAGACAGGTTGAAGTTAAATGCCCAAATAGGATATCCCAGAGAAGCCGGCGGATTAAATGACAAAATTGATGATCCAAGCTATGCCGCAACTGTTGGTCTGATTTTCAGAGCAATAGAATTCAGAGAGGGTCGTCATGAGGGAATGATTTTCCGGAAGAAAATTTCTTCAAAATATTTCAACTGGATAAAAAAGATTTTCAGGATTTTCGTGCCCTGATATTGACTAAATAAAAATCTTGATATAATATAGGAATTTATGCCACAAATTAAACCCGACATTGAAACATTCGCCCGCATCAAGGTTGTGGGTGTTGGCGGAAGCGGTCATAACGCCATTAGCCGGATGATGTCTCATGGAATAAAAGGCGTTGATTTTATTGCTGTCAATACCGATGTTCAGGCGCTTCATAATAACAAAGCCCAGCACAAAGTTCATATCGGAAAGGTTTTGACCAAAGGTATGGGTGCGGGAATGAATCCGGAAATCGGTCGAAGAGCAGCAGAAGAAAACAAAGACGAAATCCAGCAGGCATTGCATGGCTCGGATATGGTTTTTATTGCCTGCGGTTTGGGTGGGGGAACTGGTACTGGCGCTTCGCCCATAATTGCGGAAATCGCCAGAGAGGCCGGAGCTTTAACCGTAGCCGTAGTAACCAAGCCATTTTCTTTTGAGGGAACACAAAGAGCAAAGATTGCCGAAGATGGACTTACGGAATTAATACAGAAAGTTGACACAATTATTGTTATTCCCAATGACCGGCTTTTGAATATTATTGATAAAAAAGTTTCATTGTTAAACGCTTTCCAGATTGTCGATGATGTTTTGCGTCAGGCAGTGCAGGGAATTTCGGACCTGATAATTTATCCAGGAATTATTAATCTCGACTTTGCAGATGTAAAAGCAGTTATGGAGAATTCTGGCCCGGCAATTATGGGCATTGGCAGAGCGAGTGGAGAAGACAGGGCAGTGGTTGCAGCCAAGACAGCAATCAGCTCGCCGTTATTGGAATTTTCTATTGAAGGGGCAAAAGGAATTTTGTTTAATGTTACTGGCGGGCAGGATATGGGAATGCTTGAAATAAGCGAAGCGGCAAAAGTAATTACCGAGTCAGCGGACAAAGATGCGAAAGTGATTTTCGGTGCGGTGATTGACGAGAGAACGAAGAAAGGAGAAATCAAGATTACGGTAATTGCCACTGGATTTAATGAAGATAGCCGCCATTCCAAAAATAACCACCAATTAATATTGGAATCAGAGAACGCTGCGCCGGCAGTTTTGGAAACAGATAAAAAGAAAAATAAAACTGTTTATAAAAGTCCATTATCTGATGAGGAAGACGATGAATGGGATACCCCTGCCTTTTTAAGGAAGAAAAAATAATTTTAAAAGTTTAAAAAGATTAGGCCTTGATTGACCTAATTTTTTTTATTGTTTAAAATTATATCTTAACCATGTGTATGTGCAATTATGAAAAATAAATTTACTCAAATCAGAAAACGCGACGGACGTATAATGGATTTTAATCAGGAAAAAATTACTGATGCTGTTTTCAAAGCATTAACCGCCACTAATAAAGGAGGTCGCGGCATTGCCAAAAAGATTTCCGACAAAGTGGTGGTTTTACTAAATAAGAGATACAAAAAAGACCATATACCGACAGTTGAAGAAATTCAGGATATCGTTGAAGAGATTTTAATCTTGAAAGAATATGCCGAAACTGCGCGTGCCTATATTCTTTATCGTGAACAGAGAAGAAAAATCCGCGAATTGGAGTCAGCCACCAAAGAAAGCGCTGACATGATAAGCAGTTATATAGAAGAATTGGATTGGCAGGTCAATGAAAATAGCAATATGACTTATTCTTTGCAGGGGCTCCATGACTATATTTCCGGCTTTGTTACGAAAAAATATTGGCTAAACAAAATTTATCCCAAAGAAATAAGAGATGCTGTTGATTCCGGAGATTTTCATATTCACGATTTGGGATATCTTGCCACGTATTGTTGCGGCTGGGATTTAATGGATTTATTACTGAAGGGTTTTAGAGGCGTAATCGGAAAAATAGAAACCAAACCAGCAAATCATTTTTCGGTCGCCTTCCATCAGATGGTTAACTTTTTTTACACTCTTCAGGGCGAGACAGCCGGAGCAGAGGCGTTTTCCAATTTTGACACATTATTAGCTCCGTTTATCAGATACGATAATTTGGATTACAAACAAGTAAAACAGGCAATGCAGGAATTTATTTTCGGTTGCAATGTGCCAACAAGGGTAGGGTTTCAAACGCCTTTTTCTAACATCACTATGGATTTAGTGGTGCCGGACAATCTGAAAAATATGCCGGTGATTATTGGCGGAAAGCCGCAAAAAGAAACCTATAAAGAATTCCAAAAAGAAATGGATATGCTGAATCAGGCATTCGCCGAAGTGATGAGCGAAGGAGACGCAGCTGGTCGGGTTTTTACTTTTCCCATTCCGACTTATAACATTACCAAGAACTTCGATTGGGATAACCCGATATTGAAACCGGTCTGGGAAATGACTGCCAAATACGGCATTCCTTATTTCGCCAATTTTATCAACAGCGATATGAATCCCAATGATGCGCGTTCAATGTGCTGCCGTTTACGATTAGACAACAGAGAACTTTATAAAAGAGGTGGAGGGTTATTCGGCGCCGCGCCATTAACCGGTTCAATCGGGGTGGTGACAATCAATATGTCGAGAATCGGCTATTTATCCAAAACAAAAGAAGAATTTTTCAGCCGCCTAAGTCATTTGATGGATTTAGCCAAAGAGTCATTGGAAATCAAAAGAAAAACAATTGAAATTTTTACGGAAAAAGGGCTTTATCCTTATGCCAAGTTTTATCTTGATGGCATAAAAAAGATGCGCGGCAGTTATTGGGGGAATCATTTTTCCACTATCGGCTTGATCGGTATGAATGAAGCGTTATTGAATTTTATGAAAAAAGATATTGCTAGTTCCGAAGGGAGAAAATTTACAATCGAAATTTTGGATTTTATGAGAGAGAGACTGATAAAATACCAAGAGGCGACTGGCAATATGTATAATCTTGAAGCTACGCCCGGCGAGGGAACGTCTTATAGATTGGCAAGAATAGATAAAAAAGAATTTCCCGACATTATTACCGCTGGCAATGGAGAATGTTATTATACTAATTCAACCCAGCTGCCGGTTAATTATACCGATGATTTATTTAAAGCATTAAAATTGCAGGACGAGTTTCAAACAAAATATACTGGTGGCACAGTATTACACGGCTTTATCGGAGAAAGAATTAATGACCCAGAAACAGTAAAAAGTTTAATTAAGAAAGTTTTCCATAAATTTAAATTGCCGTATTTCACGATTACCCCGACATTCAGCATTTGTCCTCATCATGGTTATATTTCCGGCGAACATTTCAAATGTCCGAAATGCACCATTGACCAGCCGTGCGAGGTTTATTCGCGAATTGTCGGGTATCTAAGGCCTATCCAGCAATGGAACAAAGGCAAGCAGCAGGAATTCAAAGATAGATTAGAATTCAAAGTTAAACATTAAGGCTACAAAAGTACAAATTTTTACAAATATACAAAAACCGACCAACAACAATATGGATGTCCTTAAATTAAATAAAAAAGCTTGGGATAAAATTGGTGAAAAAACCGCCTCCTCTTATATTAAACATAAGAAATATTTAAAAGTCTTTAATTTATTTTGCAGCAAACTTCCTAAAAATGCTTCTGTATTAGACTTTGGTTGTGGACCGGGACTACCCTTTACACGAGAATTAGTTAAGAGGGGCTTTAATGTTACTGCAATTGATATCTCCGATACAATGATTAAAGTAGCCAAGAAGAGCGTTCCAGAAGCAGAATATATTCGAGTTTCAATGACTGATATGGATTTTGAAGAAAAATTTGATGGTATCTTTTCGGGATATTCTATGCTTTGCCTGGATCCTAAAAACTTTGAGATAGCTGCAAAAAAAGCAGTCAAATCATTAAAACGAGGCGGTTTTTTCTTTTTGGCTCTTAATGAACCTCCTTCCGGACACAAAGAAGAGGAAAATTACACAGAGATAATGGGACAAAAAATGTATAGCAGGCCCTACGCGGAAAACGAAATTAGAACCGTTTTCTCTAAATTAAATATGAAGATAATTAAAATTGACAGAGAAATCGTTAGATCTAAGGCGTACGGGAAAGAATATGCTTTACTAATCTTAATGCAAAAACATGGAAAAGGTTATTTATCCGGAATTAAGTTATAAAGTTGTAGGAATACTTTTTGATGTTTGGAAAGAAATTGGTTATAGTCATAAAGAAAAATATATTCAAAGCGCGATAGAAAGCGCTTTAAAGAAAAGCGATATCCCATTTGAAAGAGAATTAAGAGCAGATTTAAAATTTAAAGATGATAAAATTGGTGAATATTTTCTTGACTTCTTAATTGATAACAAAATAGTATTAGAAATAAAGAAAAGAGATTATTTTTCAAAATCTGATATCGACCAAATATTTAGTTATTTGCAGGTAACCGGTTTAAAGTTGGGAATAATTTCTCATTTCACGCGAACCGGAGTAAAGTTTAAAAGAATTTTAAATATTAATTAATTTTTGTAGATTTGTACTAATTCGTATTTTTGTAGCCCTATGTTGATTGGTGGTTTGCAAAAACTTACTCTTGTTGATTATCCGGGCAAGGTTGCTGCCACGGTTTTTTTAATTGGCTGTAATTTTAAATGTGGTTTTTGCCAGAATCCGGAACTTATTAGCGTAGAACGGAGGACTGTCCTCCGTAACTACGGAGGACAGTCCTCCGTAAAAGAAGCTGATTTTTTTGATTTTTTGGATTCAGAACAAGGACTGATTGACGGGGTTTGCATTACTGGCGGCGAGCCGACAATTCATTCAGATTTGATTGATTTTATTAAAAAAATAAAAGATAAAGGATTTTTAATAAAATTAGATACCAATGGCAGTAATCCGGAAATCTTAGAAAAATTAATCAAAGAAAAATTGATTGATTTTGTTGCTATGGATATAAAAACCTCGATTCCGAAATATGAAAAAGTTTACCCTGTTAAATCCCGCAATGCGGGAGCTGCGAAGCAGCTATTTAACAGGGTGAAAAAGAGCGTGGAAATAATTAAAAACAGCGGAATTGATTACGAATTTCGCACAACCGCGGTGCCGGGCATAGTTGAGAAAGAAGACATAGAAAAAATCGGTCAATGGCTGCAAGGCGTGAAAAAATTTGCGCTCCAGCAGTTTCAGAATAAGAAAGTTTTGGATGAAGAATTCGAAAAAATCCAACCATATTCAGAAGAAATTTTAAAAGAATTTAAAAAGATTTTGGAAAAATGTATAGATAAGGTGGAATTAAGAATATGAAAATCAGGGAGATTAAGGCGAAGTCAATATTTTCAAAAACCGGATTGGGCAGTGATTTTGTGATAAATCCCTATGTCGGCTGCATGCACGGATGTATTTATTGTTATGCCAGATTTATGAAACGGTTTACAAATCATCCAGAACGCTGGGGCGATTTTGTTGATGTAAAAATCAATGCTCCCGACTTGATTCCCGAAAATACAGACAAATACAATGGAAAATCAATTTTAATGAGTTCAGTCACCGATGCCTATCATCCACTTGAAATCAAATATAAAATCACCCGAAAAATTTTGGAAAAACTCATACCCTTCCAGCCAGATTTGAATATTTTAACCAAGTCAGATCTGGTTTTAAGAGATATCGATTTATTAAAAAAATTTAAAAATTGCTTAGTCACGATTTCTCTGGCATTTTTGGATGAAAAATTAGCAAAACAGATTGAGCCATTGGCATCATCGCCGGAGAGGAGGATTAACGCCTTAAAAGAACTTCATTGCGCAGGAATCAAAACCGCGGTTTTTATTTCGCCAATATTTCCTGAATTTACTGATTGGCAAGAAATAATTAACAAAACCAAAAATTTTGTAGGCGAATATTGGTTTGAAAATTTAAATCCGTATTTTGCGATAAGGGAAAATGTTACTAAATTTCTTAAAAACAATAAGCCGGAAATGATTAAAAAATACAATCAAATCTGGGCCGGGAAAAGCAATTATTGGGATGAAGAAGAAAGAAAAATCAGAAATTTTTGCCGAGACAATAAATTAATCGGCAAAATCTACTTCCATCACGGGAAATAATCTTAAAATTAAATGAAAATATCGAATATTTTTCTTGCTGTTTGTTTGGTTTTTATTGTTATAATATTTTTTATATCGCCGAAGATGATGGAAAAAAGAATCCCCAAATCCATTCCGGAACAGGGGATTTTTATTGGGCAAATCATCAAAGAGCCGGACCAGAAAAGCAATCATATTAATCTGACAATTAAAACTGAAATTGGAAAAGTTTTAGTGACTACGAGCAGTTATCCGGAATATTTTTACGGCGATATTCTGAAAATTGACGGCAAGTTTCAAATTCCTGCGGAATTTGAAACTTTTAATTACAAAAACTATTTGGCTAAAGACAAAATTTATTACGTGATGTATTATCCGCAAATAGAAATTTTGGAAAGAGACAAAGGCAATAAAATTTTTTCCGCAATTTTAAAATTTAAAAACAATTTGATCGAAAAAGTAGAAACCATAATGCCATTTCCGGAAGTTTCTATTTTGGAAGGAATAATTCTAGGTAACAAGCAGATATTTTCCGAGAAAATTAAAAATAATTTGAGCATTACCGGTACTAGTCATATCACCGCAATTTCCGGAATGAATATCGTGATTATTTCAGGTATTGTAATGTTTGTTTTAATCGGTTTGGGATTATGGCGCAAACAAGCATTTTATATTTCTCTGGTTTTGATTTTTCTTTTTATAATTATGGTTGGCGCGCCTGCCTCCGCGGTGCGCGCCGGAATTATGGGTGCGATTTTGCTTTATGCTCAGAAAATCGGACGCTTGAGCAATGCGGCGCGGATTATGGTTTTTGCCGGCGCAATAATGCTGATTTTCAACCCCTTGTTGTTGCGCTATGATATTGGTTTTCAATTGTCATTTCTTGCGGTTTTGGGGTTGATTTATATCAAGCCGATTTTCGACGAAAAATGGAGGACGTGGCTTAAAAAAGAAAAAATCAGCCCTGTTTTGGAAATTATTGACACAACAATTGCCGCGCAAGTATCCGTGTTGCCGATTTTGGTTTATAATTTCGGCAATATTTCTTTTGTTGCGCCGATTACCAATGTTTTAATTGTGCCGTTTATCCAGTTTTTCACGATTTTGGGACTGATTTTTATTGGCGGAACAGCAATTTGGTTATTTATCGGAAAAATTCTGGTTTGGCCGATTTATTTGGGAAGTTTATATATTCTGAAAATTATTGATTGGTTTTCTCAAATCCCCTGGGCCTCAAAGCAAATTTCCAATCTGCACTGGATTTGGATTATTGTGTATTATGTTTTATTAATCGGGCTTCTATGTATTTACAAAAGAAAAAACAAATTGGAATTTTAGCGGGTTTGTTTTTGATTGCTGTTACGGTTTGGGTTTTTAATTTTCAAGAAATCAGCGGAAAATTTTTAAAAGTTAAATTTTTAGATGTTGGTCAGGGTGATGCTGAATTTATTGAGACGCCGGATAAAAAACAGATTTTGGTTGACGGCGGCCCGGATTTGAGTATTTTGGAAAAAATCGGCAGGGAAATGGCTTTCTACGACAGATATATCGATTTGGTAATTTTAAGCCATCCGGAAGCCGACCATCTCAATGGATTGATTGAAGTTTTAAAAAGATATCAAATCGGCGCAGTAATTACCAATGGAGTTATCCGTGAAACAAGCCAATACAAAGAATTTATGGATACGATTAAAGCAAAGAGGATTCCGGTTTATATTGCCAAATCTGGTGGAGAAATTGATTTTAATGAAAATATAAAAATAGATATTTTGTATCCATCCGAAAACCTAAAAGGAAAGATATTGTCTGACAGCAACAATAGTTCGATTGTGGCAAAATTAATTTATAATAATTTCGAAACTATCTTTACCGGCGACATTGAAAAAAGCGTGGAAAATAAATTGGTTGAATCGGAAATTGATTTAAATTCCGATATTCTGAAAATTGCTCACCACGGCAGCAAAACTTCAACAAGCGAAGAATTTCTGAAGGCGGTTAATGCACTTGTGGCAATAATTGAAGTTGGAAAGGATAATAAATATGGTCATCCGCATCAAGAAGTTTTAGATAGATTAAAAAATCTCCGGATTTTCCAGACCGGAAAAGACGGAGACATAGAAATCTTAAGCGATGGAATAAATTATCGGGCTGCCGGGAGTTGAACCCGGGTTACATGCACCCCATGCACGCGTAATACCGCTATACTACAGCCCGTAAATTATCGGGTCTTTCCAATTTTCCTAATGCATTTTGTGCAGGCTTTGACTCTTTTGTTGTTATCTAAAACCATCCATTGCAAATTCGGGTACTTTCTCTTTTTGCCTGTTGGATTATATTTGCTGCGCAGTTTTTTTCGTGTTACGCTTACTATAGATTTTTTTCCGCAAAGAAAGCAGATTCGTGACATAATATTTTAAGCGTAGCATAAAAAATTTTTATTGGCAAATATTATGAATCAACTCAGTTCAAAATTATTTATTTATGTGATAATAATTTTTTCTGCCATAATTCATGAATATTTTCATGCATGGGCTGCTTATATTCAAGGAGACAAAACAGCCAAAGAGCAGGGAAGATTGACTTTAAATCCAATTCCGCATATTGACCCCTTGGGCACGATTATTATTCCCCTGATATTATTAATTACCGCGGGTGGATTCATTGGCTGGGCAAAGCCAGTACCTTTTAATCCCTACAATTTAAAGAACCAAAAATGGGGAAGGACGATTGTTGCCTTGGCTGGCCCGTTTTCCAATTTGTTTATTGCTTTGGCGCTGGGGTTGTTGATAAGGATTTCGATTTTCCCTCTTTTAATTATTCCATTCAGTTTGATTGCTTACGTGAATATTTTTCTCGCTCTGTTTAATTTAATTCCGATTCCGCCATTAGACGGTTCAAAATTGGTTTTTGATATTTTTCCGAAATGGGAAAACGTTTTTAAAAGAAGTTCTTGGGGAATAATTCTCGCAATTTTCATTGGCATTACTGTTTTACCTTATTTGGTCAGCTGGATTTTCTTCATTTTCACCGGCACCCCAGCATAGGGTTTGACATAAAAATTTATTATTGTTATTCTTAAAAATAACTCAATAAAGAGCGAGTTATTTTTGTATACAAAAATAAAATATATGCCGACAATTCACCAATTAGTTAGAAAACCAAGAAAAATCCTTAAAATAAAAAACACAACGCCAGCATTGCGGCGCGGTTTTAATGTTAAAAAAAATCGTCCAATAAAAAGCTTTTCACCATTTAAGCGCGGAGTTTGCTTGAAGGTTTTTACCACTACTCCCAAGAAACCGAATTCAGCATTAAGAAAAGTTGCCAGAGTGAGATTAACTAACGGTATGGAAGTGACTGCTTACATTCCCGGGGAAGGTCATAATTTGCAAGAGCATTCTATAGTGATAATCCGTGGGGGAAGAGTAAAGGACTTGCCGGGAGTCAGATATCACATTGTCAGGGGCATGCTTGACGCTGCTGGAGTAGGAGACAGAAAACAGCAGAGGTCAAAATACGGAACAAAGAAACTCGTTGAAAAGGCGAAGCCTATTGTGGCGGAGAAGTTAAAATAAAATATGAGAAGAAAACAAGCAGCACAAATCGAAATCATTCCTGACCCAAAATACAACAGTATTTTGGTTTCTAAGTTTATCAATAATTTGATGGAAAAAGGGAAAAAGTCAATTTCCCAGAGAATTTTTTATTCTGCCCTGGAATCAGCCGCAAAGAATCTCAAAAAGGACCTGCCTGCCGGCAGGCAGGAAATCGCCTTGGAAGTTTTAGAGCAGGCAATGAAAAATACCTCGCCATTGTTGGAGGTTAAATCAAAAAGAGTTGGAGGCGCAAATTATCAGGTTCCTTACGAGGTAAGGGGAAAGAGACGTGAAGCATTATCTATTCGTTGGATAATTCAGGCAGCGCGAAAAGGCAAAGGTAAGCCAATGGCAGAAAGATTGGCCAAGGAATTAATGGACGCGTTTAATAATACCGGCGAAGCGGTGAAGAAAAAAAATGAAATGCACAGAATCGCCGAAGCCAACCGTGCTTTCGCGCACTTTGCGTGGTAAAATTATGGCCAGAGAATACTCGATAGAAAAAAATAGAAATATCGGAATTATTGCTCACATTGATGCGGGAAAAACTACTGTTAGTGAGGGTATTTTATTTTTGACCGGAAAGACCCATAAAATCGGAAAAATTGATGAAGGTGATACGCAACTGGACTGGATGGAACAGGAAAGAGAAAGAGGAATTACAATTACCGCAGCGGCTACAACTTGTTTTTGGAAGCCGAAAAGATATCAAGGCGAAACTCATCGCATCAATATTATCGATACACCGGGGCATATTGATTTTACGGTTGAGGTACAGAGGTCATTAAGAGTTTTAGACGGCGCAGTGGTTATTTTTGACGGCAAAATGGGAGTTGAGCCTCAGTCAGAAACAGTTTGGCGTCAGGCTGATAAGTTCGGAGTTCCGAGAATATGCTTTGTGAACAAAATCAACCAAATCGGAGGTGATTTTTATATGAGTTTGAAATCAATTAGAGAAAAATTATCTCCGGATTCTTATCCGATTCAGCTGCCGATTGGTTTTGAAAAAGACGTTTGCGGAGTTGTTGATTTGGTGAAGATGAAATCTTATACGTATAAAGATTATCACGACAAAGAATTAATTGAAGGAGAAATTCCGAATAGTATGAAAGCGGATTGCGAAAAATACAGGAAAGAATTATTGGAAAAAGTTACGGAATCGGACGATGAATTAATGGAAAAATATTTGGGAGGGAAAGAAATCAACGAAGAAGAGTTTGTGAGAGCAATCAGAAAAAGCACTCTAAGTGGAATTTTCCATCCTGTTCTGAGCGGGGATGGAAGAGGGGTTGTTGTGGAAACATTATTAGACGCAGTTATTAATTATCTTCCGAGTCCGGCTGATTTGCCGGATATAGTCGGAATAGACCTTGAAGATTCAGAAAAAAAATTAATAAGGAAAGCATCGGACGACCAGCCGTTTTCCGCTTTGGCATTTAAAATCGCATCTGATCCATTTGTCGGTTCTTTGACCTTTTTTCGGGTCTATTCGGGAAAACTGGAAGCCGGTTCCTATGTCCTGAATTCTTCAAACAGCACCAAAGAAAGAATCGGCAGAATTTTAAGAATGCATGCTAACCAGCGCGAAGAGGTGAAGGAAATTTTTAGCGGAGAAATCGGCGCGGCAGTAGGACTAAAAGATACCACTACAGGCGACACATTGTGCGACTTGGACAATTCGATTATTTTGGAAAAAATCATTTTTCCCGAGCCGGTTATTTACATTGCCATTGAGCCGAAAACCAAGGCAGACCAAGAAAAAATGGGTCTGGCTTTAAAAAAATTGGCAGAGGAGGATCCCACATTCAGGGTTAGCGGAGACGAAGAAACGGGACAGACAATTATTTCCGGAATGGGCGAACTGCATCTGGAAATTATCGTTGATAGAATGAAGAGAGAATTCAAAGTTGGAGCAAATGTCGGCAGGCCGCAGGTTGCTTATCGGGAAACCATTAAAAAAACAGCAGAAGCAGAAGGAAAATATATTCGTCAGTCAGGCGGTCGCGGACAATATGGCCATGTTTGGTTAAAAGTTGAGCCCCTGGAAAGAGGCAAGGGGGTTGAATTCATTAATGAAATTAAAGGAGGAATTATTCCTTCAGAATATATTCCAGCAGTGCGAAAAGGAGTACAGGAAGCAATGGAAAAAGGTGTTTTGGCTGGATATCCTTTGGTTGATGCCCAGGTTACTTTGTATGACGGCTCTTATCACGAAGTTGACTCGTCTGAAGCCGCGTTCAAGATTGCTGGTTCAATGGCCTTGCAAAGTGCGGCGAAAAGAGCGGATTTAATCTTATTGGAGCCGATTATGAAAATAGAGGTGATTGTGCCACCGGATTTTTTAGGGGATGTTACTGGAGATTTAAATAGTAAAAGGGCAACAATTGAAAATTTAAGCGACCGCTTAAATACAAAAATTATCGACGCTAAAGTTCCTTTAGCAGAAATGTTTGGCTATGCAACTCAGTTGAGGTCAATGACTCAAGGCAGGGGAGTATTTAATATGGAATTCAGTCATTACGAAGAAGTGCCGCGCAATATTGCACAGGACATTATAGATGGTAAAAGGAAATAAGGTCTTGACTTAAAATTAATAATCATTTAAACTAATAATTAAATAATTAATAAGTAAAAATTTATGGCAGGAAAATTTGAAAGAACAAAGCCACACATCAATGTTGGTACTATCGGCCACGTTGACCACGGCAAAACAACCTTGACTGCTGCAATATTAAAACAATTGGCAGCTAAGGGTTTTAACGCACAGAAAAAAGGCGTAAATGAAATTGACAATGCCCCAGAAGAAAGAGCGCGAGGCATTACCATTCAATTAGCCCACGTTGAGTATGAGACCGAAAAAAGGCACTATGCTCATATTGACTGTCCGGGTCATGCTGACTACATTAAAAACATGATTACCGGTTCAGCGCAGATGGACGGCGCGATTTTGGTTGTTTCTGCTGCTGATGGTCCGATGCCCCAGACCAGAGAGCATATTTTGTTAGCGCGTCAGGTCGGCGTGCCGGCAATTATTGTGTTTTTGAACAAAGTTGACCAGGTTGATGACCCGGAATTGATTGATTTGGTGGAAGCAGAAGTTCGCGAGCTTTTGACCAAATATGAATTTCCCGGAGACAAGATTCCCTTCATTAGAGGTTCGGCCCTAAAGGCATTGGAAGCCGATTCTCCGGATTCTGAAGACGCAAAGTGCATTTTTGAATTGGTTAAGGCATTAGATGAATACATTCCAGAGCCGAAGAGAGAAATTGATAAACCATTCTTAATGCCAATTGAGGACATTTTCTCAATTGAAGGACGAGGAACAGTAGTTACGGGAAAGATTGAAAGGGGCACTATTAAGCTTAACGAAGAAGTTGAAGTGATTGGATTAAAACCAACACAGAAAACAGTGATAACTGGAATCGAAATGTTCAACAAATCATTAGACGAAGGCATGGCGGGTGATAATGCTGGCATTCTTTTGCGCGGTCTTAAAAAAGAAGGCGTGGAGAGAGGTCAGGTCATTGCCAAGCCAGGAAGCGTTACTCCGCATACTGACTTTGAAGCCGAGGTTTATATTTTATCCAAAGAAGAAGGCGGCAGACATACTCCGTTCTTCAAGGGATACAAACCTCAGTTTTATATTCGCACCACTGATGTTACCGGAGACATAATTGCTTTGCCAACGGGGACAGAAATGGTTATGCCCGGAGACACTGTCAATCTGAACATTCAACTTATCGCCCCAGTAGCATTAGAAGAAAAACAGAAATTTGCTATTCGTGAAGGTGGTAAAACCGTGGGCGCGGGAGTAGTCACCAAAATTATAAAGTAATTATTATGGCGGTTAAAAAAAAGGTCCCGACCACAGTCGGGATCCCGACAGGGGTCGGGAGAAATGAAGAGATTAAACAGCGCTTAAGAATAAAAATTAGAGCGTTTGACCATAAAGTTGTTGACCAGTCAGCAAAACAGATTATTGAAACTGCGGAGAGATACGGGGCAGAAGTCGTTGGCCCAACGCCGCTCCCCACTCATACCCAAAAATATACAGTAAATAGGTCAACTTTTGTCCATAAAAATGCCAGGGAGCAGTTCGAGATGAGAACCCATAAGCGCGTGATTGATATTTTTAATCCAGCGCCAAAGATTATTGACGCTTTAATGAATTTAAACCTGCCGGCGGGCGTTGATATCGAAATAAAAATGTAAGCATGCGAATATGCTAATATTGTCTTATAATCCAATTTGAAAATAATTGGACATAAGTCTGTTTTTAAGCCAGGCTTTGTCCTGGCTTTTGATTGAATATATGAAATTTATTTTGGGAAAGAAAATTGGAATGACCCAAATCTACGATAAAGACGGAGATGTAGTGCCGGTAACTATAATTGAAGCTGGTCCGTGTTTTGTTACCCAAATCAAAAGCAAAGATAAAGATGGATATGAATCAGTGCAAATCGGATTTGAAAAGCCGAAGAAAGCAAAAAAAACACAGAAAGGGAAAGAATACAGATATTTGAGAGAATTCAGGATAAATGGGTTATGCGACGTTAAACAAGGAGATAAAATTACGATTGAAATTTTCAAAGAAGGCGACAAAGTAAAGGTTTCGGGAATTTCTAAAGGAAAAGGCTTTGCTGGCGTAGTGAAAAGGCACGGATTTAAAGGCGGTTCAGCATCGCACGGCGATCCGCACAGTCAGAGAAAGCCGGGTTCAATTGGTAGCAGCTTTCCCGAAAGAGTAATCAAAGGAATGCGTATGGCTGGGCATATGGGCATGGAAAGAGTAAGTGTGAAAAATTTAAAAATTGTGGCAATTGATTTGGAGAACAATTCAATTGCTGTTTCCGGCGCAGTACCCGGTTCGAATAACGGATTAATTACAATACAAAGTGTTTAATTATGATAACCGTACCAACCTATAATATAGAAGGAGAGAAAACCGGAAAAATTGATTTGCCGGAAAGTATTTTTGGCGTGAAAATAAATCAGGATTTGATTTATCAAGCAGTCAATGCGCAGACAGCGAATAGTCGTTATCATTTAACCCACACCAAAGATAGAAGCGAAGTAAGAGGCGGTGGCAGAAAACCATGGCGACAAAAAGGCACGGGCAGGGCAAGGCACGGCTCCATAAGGTCACCCTTGTGGCGCGGCGGAGGAATAACTTTTGGACCAAGGAAGGAAGAACTTTTTGAAAGAAAGATAAACAAAAAAGCAAAAAGAAAAGCCCTTTTTATGGCTTTAAGCTCAAAAGTCAATGACAAAGAGCTAATTATTCTGGACGAATTAAAAATCAGCGAACCAAAAACAAAAATTATGTCAAAAATATTAGATAATATTTTTGACAAGAAACCCGAAAATGTCTTAATAGCTGTTTCCAAAAGAGACGAAAACATAATCAGGGCAAGTAGAAATATTCTCAGAACAAAAACGATTTTAGCAAATAGTTTAAATGTTTTAGACCTGCTTTCATTTAAATATTTATTATTAGATAAAGAAGGAATTAAGGTTATTGAAAAAACTTATGGCACTGTTTAGTTTTTTAAAGAAATCCCGACCGTGGTCGGGATCCCGACAGGGGTCGGGAAAACCAGTCGCAAGCGGGGAACCAATTAAAAGGGCGCCGATGAAAAGAAAAGAGGGCTTAGCTTATAGGCTCTTAAAAGAGCCCCATATCAGCGAAAAGGCGACTAAATTATCTGAGAATGAAAAATATGTTTTTAAAATTTATTCTCAAACCAATAAATCAGAAATCAAAAAAGCGATTGCTAATTTATACGGTGTGGCGGTAAAAGACGTGAATATTATTAACATCAAAACCAAAAAAAGATTATTAAGAGGAAAGGAAGGCAAAAAACATGGCTATAAAAAAGCAATTGTAACATTGGAAAAAGGCCATAAAATTGAAATTTTGCCACACTAATTATGAAACAATACAAACCAATTACACCGGGCACAAGAGGAAGAATCAGCATAGAATATAAAAAATTTTTAACTGTTGATAAACCAGAAAAAGGTTTGCTTAATCCATTAAAAAAACGAGGCGGAAGAAATCGGCAAGGTAGAATTACTACGCGGCACCAAGGCGGCGGACACAAGCAAATGTACAGATTGGTTGATTTTAAAAGAGAAAAAATAAATATTCCGGCAATTGTCAAAACCATTGAATACGACCCAAACAGGTCAGCTTTTATTAATTTAGTCGTTTACAAGGACGGAGAAAAAAGATATATTTTAGCTCCGCAAGATTTAAAAGTGGGAGATGAAATTATAACCGCGGAAAATGCTCCGATTAAAACAGGAAATAGATTGCCATTAAAAAATATTCCCGTGGGAACGTTTGTCCACGACATCGAATTAATTCCTGGCCACGGCGGGAAAATTGTCCACTCAGCCGGTTCTTCTACTCAAGTCATTGCCCAGGAAGGAAATTACACTCATTTGGTTATGCCTTCTTCAGAAATCAGAATGGTTTTGAATAATTGCATGGCAACAATTGGTGCATTAAGCAATCCCGAATATATTTTCACTAATTTAGCTAAGGCCGGAAGAATGCGCTGGCTTGGAGTTCGGCCAAGAGTTAGGGGTAGTGCTATGAATCCCTGTGACCATCCGCACGGCGGAGGAGAGGGCAGGGCGCCGATTGGCTTAAGAAAGGGTCCGAAAACGCCGTGGGGCAAGCAAGCGTTTGGTGTTAAAACCCGAAAAAAGAAGAAATACTCTGATAAATTAATAATTCAGAAGAGAAAAAAGAAACATAGGAAATAATATGTCTAGGTCACTTAAAAAGGGTCCTTATGTGGACGAAAAATTAATCGAGAAAGTCAGAAAGATGAAAGCCGGAGACCAAACCATTATTAAGACATGGGCAAGAGATTGCACTATTAGTCCGGAAATGGTTGGTTTTACCTTTGGCGTGCACAACGGGAAAGACCACATTCCGGTTTTCGTTAGCGAAGAAATGGTCGGCCATAAATTGGGAGAGTTTGCCCCAACAAGAAAATTTATCAGGCATGGCGGCAAGATACAAAAAGAGTTGGAACAAAAAACCCAAGAATCAGCTGTTCCATCTCCTCCGGCTAAATAAAATTTATGGAAATAAAAGCCCAATTAAATTATTTAAGAATAGCCCCGAGAAAGGTGAGGTCGGTAGTTGATTTAATTCGCGGCAAAGAAATAAGGGAAGCCGAACATCAGTTGAGATTTCTTCCCAGAAAATCATCTGCTCCGATTTTGAAACTTTTAAAATCAGCAATTGCCAATGCCAAGAGTAATTTTAATATTGATAAAGAAAATTTATTTATTAAAAACATTCTGGTTAATGCGGGCGTGCCTTTCAGGCGCTGGAGGTCAATGTCGCGAGGTAGGACATATCCGATTATGAAAAGAACCAGCAATATTATAATTGTCTTGGGAGTTAAGGAGGGCGCAAAAATAAGAAAACCCGACAAAAGTCCGAAGGACATTTTGACGGGCCCGCCACAATCCGGAGGTTTGGGCGGGGAAGAAACAAAAACAATTTCCAAAACAGCGGTTAAAAAACCAGCAAAAATAACTTCTCAGAAGCCCAAAAAGCAAAATTGGGTTAAAAGAATATTTAGGCGAAAATCAATGTAATATAATTAATCATGAGTCACACAGTTCACCCAAAAATTTTTAGAATAAGAGGGCTGGAAGATTGGCAGTCGCAGTGGTTTAACAAGAAAAATTTCAAGAAAAACCTTGAACAGGATTATAAAATCCGCGAGTTTGTTAAAAAGCAATTAAAACCAGCTGCAGTTGATGAAGTGATTATTAAAAGGTCAGCTAATTCAATCCACATTGTGATTAGGGCAGGAAGGCCAGGTATTATTATTGGCCGCGGCGGTGTAGGAATTCAGGAATTGAAAAGACAAATTATTACCAAAATATTCAAAGGAAAAATTAAAGGCATTGATATTAAGCTTGATGTTGAAGAATTAAAAAAAGCAGAAATTCAGGCATCGATTGTGGCTCAGGCGATTGCCGAACAACTGGAAAGAAGAATGCCGTTCAGGAGAGTAATGAAACAGGCAATTGAGAAGGTGATGCAAAATCCAGAGGTTAAAGGAATCAAAGTTCATGTTTCCGGCAGGTTAAGTGGCTCGGAAATGGCGCGAGATGAACAATTGATGAAAGGCAGCTTACCATTACAGACAATTCGGGCCAACATTAATTACGCCCAGGTTGATGCCCATACGGTTTATGGCATAATCGGTGTAAAGGTCTGGATATATAAAGGGGAAATTTTTGATAAATAATTATGTTAGAGCCAAAAAAAACAAAACACAGGAAGTGGCACAAGGGAAGAAGAAGGTTTGCCGGCGCCACAAAAGGAGGAGCTGAATTAAGCTTCGGCAGTTTTGGACTAAAGGCAGAAAGCACAAAATGGATTACTGCCAGACAGATTGAAGCAGTCAGAAAAACAATTATGCATCATCTACAACGAGGGGGGAAGCTTTGGATAAGGGTTTTTCCAGATAAGCCAGTAACGCAAAAGGGACAGGAAGTGCCAATGGGCGGAGGCAAAGGCAGCGTGGAATATTATGCTGTAAATGTAAAGCCAGGAAGAATACTTTTTGAGCTTGATGGTATTTCTGAAGACATTGCCAGGGAAGCATTGAGATTGGCTTCGCATAAATTACCAATAAGGACAAGGTTTGTAAAAAGATAAATATGAAAATTAAAGAACTGCGCCAAAAAACAGACAAAGAATTAAAAGAAACCTTAATCCATCTTAAAGACAAGTTAAGGGAATTAAGATTTAATTTGGCTGGGGGAAAAGTAAAAAACATTAAAGAAATTCACCAGACCAAAAAAACCATTGCCAGAGTATTAACGCTTTTAAAACAACATGAAAAATAATAAGAGAACATTAAAGGGTGTTGTAGTTTCCGACAAAATGGATAAAACCATCGTGGTTTTAGTGCAAAGAATCAAAGAACATCCGAAATACAAAAAAAGATATTCAGTTTCCAAAAAATATAAAGTCCACGATCCAGAGAAGAAATATAAAGTGGGGGACAAGGTGAGTATTCAGGAGTGTAGACCGATTTCTAAGGAGAAAAGATGGGTTGTGATTGGTTGAAATGGTTGATGGTTGATCAGCCGCCTGCGGCGGCTTTGGGTGAGGGTTGATCGCGAATTTGCCGAAGGCAAATTCGCAAGAATAGAATGTTTTTTTGAAATAAAAAAAGAGAGACCCGCAAAGCACAAGTGCTTTTTGGGTCTCGAGTTGGCTTGGATTGATTGGGTGGCTTAGAACTCGACGGGCTTGAGAATTTTGATCTTCAGCTCGTCTTTGCCAGCACAATACATCCATTCCTTGCCAGAGGCCTTGAGGTGGAGCGTTTTTAGCTTGCCACCTTCCTCGGCGATGACTTCCATTCGTTTTTTGTCATCGCTCTTGCTGATAATTTTTTTAACTCTCATCTGTCGTCCTCCTTTTTGAGAGTTTACAGATTTTCGTAGGGCCACTGTCCTACACTATAAGTATAGCACAATAGTATATACTTTGTCAAGCCCGGGATGGTCATTTTAATTATTTGGCCCTTTAACCATCAACCATTCATCCATTAAATATATGTATCAACAATACCATTTCGAAACCCTCGATATCTATAAACTAGCGAACGAATTTGTTTTAGAAGTTTATAAATTAGTCAAAAAATTTCCGCAGGAAGAATTATTTGGTTTATCGTCACAATTAAAACGAGCAGCCATATCAATTGTTTTGAATATAGCCGAAGGTAGTGGTAGAAATACGAAAAAAGATTTTGCCAAATTTATTAGCCAGAGTATAGGTTCGTTATTAGAAACAAAAGCTTGTTTAATTTTAGCTGGCAAGTTAAACTATATTTCACAAGAAGATTTTAAGAAAATTCTACCCAATCTGGATACATTGTTTTTCAAATTACAATCATACAGAAAATTTTTAATCAAATAATCCATCTCAACCAATTCAACCAAGCGAACGCAGTGAGCGATCAACCATTTCACCCGTTCGCTTCGCGAACAAATATGATTCAAGCAGGAACAAATCTAGTGGTAGCGGACAATACTGGAGCAAAATCAATCCGGGTGTTTAAGGTTTTGGGCGCGACTAGAAGAAGATATGCCCGGATTGGTGACATTGTTGTGGCCTCAGTAAAGGATGCTGAGCCAAGAAAAATTGTAAAGAAGAAAGAAATTGTCAGAGCAGTAATTATCAGGCAAAAAAAGCCCTTACGCAGAAAAGACGGCACTTATATTAGATTTGACGATAATGCGGCAGTAATTGTTGATGGGCTTGAGCCGCGGGGAAACAGGATTTTCGGACCAGTTGCCAGAGAATTAAGAGATAAGAACTTTGATAAAATAATTTCTTTAGCACCAGAAGTGTTATGAAAATTAGAACAGGTGATACAGTATTAATAATTTCCGGCAAAGATAGAGAAAAAACAGGAAAAGTAAGCGAAGTTTTTCCCAAAAACAACAAAATTATTGTTGAGGGTTTGAATATCGTGAAAAAGCATACCAAGCCCCGAAGAGAAGGAGAGAAAGGTCAGGTAGTGCAGGTTTCGCGGCCGATAGATGTATCCAATGTTAAATTAATTTGTTCAAAATGCAAAAAACCTACGAGGATTGGTTACAGAATATTGGGAAAAAACAAGACGAGAGTTTGTAATAAGTGTAAACAAGAAATATAAGCAAGCCAGCCTACGGCTGGTCACCCGTAGGGTGAAAATTTAAATATGTTAAAAGAAAAATATCAAAAAGAAGCCGTTCCAGCAATGAAGCAGAAATTTGGATACAGGAATGATTTGGTGGTTCCCAGAATTGAAAAAGCCGTGGTTAATGTTGGAATTGGCGCTTATTCCAAAGATGAAAAAGCCCAAGAAGAAATTTCTCGGGACTTAGCTTTGATTACCGGACAGAAGCCGATGGTTACATTAGCCAAAAAAGATATTTCTGCTTTTAAAATCAGGCAGGGCTTGCCCGTGGGGCTAAAAATCACTCTGCGTGGCAAAAGAATGTATGATTTTGTTGAGCGCTTAATTAATGTTGTTTTGCCAAGAACCAGAGATTTCAGGGGGCTTGAGTCAAAATCAATTGACCAGAATGGAAGTTTAACTATCGGCATCAAAGAACATATAATTTTCCCAGAAATCTCCCAGGAAGATTTAAAAAGAATTTTTGGCATGGAGATAACCATTGCAACAAATGCCAAAGACAAAGAGAGGGCATTAGAATTGTTTAAATTATTGGGATTTCCCATAAAGTAAAATATGGCTAAGACTTCTGATATAGCAAAATCGAATAAAAAGCCAAAATTTTCCACTCGAAAAGTGAATCGATGTTTTCGATGCGGTCGTAGGCACGGCTATATGAGAAAATTTGGTTTATGCAGGATTTGTTTCAGGGAAATGGCTAACAAAGGAGAAATTCCCGGTATTAAAAAGTCTTCATGGTAAATAAATTATGGATCCAATAGCAGATATGTTGACAAGAATAAGAAATGCCCAAGCAGTTGGTCATAAAACTGCGAGTTTTCCGTATTCTAAAGTAAAATTTGCCTTGGCCCAGATTTTAAATTCTTGCGGATATTTGGGTGCTGTGCGCGAGACAGAAAGAGGTACAGGAAGGAAAATTGAAGTAAATTTAAAATATAAAGATAATAAAAATAAAATGCCGATAATTCAGGAGCTAGAAAGAATCAGCAAATCTGGCCAAAGAATTTATGTTGGCAAAAAAGAATTGCCCGGTGTTTCCAGGGGTCAAGGAATTGTGATTTTAACCACATCTTTTGGATTAATGACCGATAAAGACGCCAGAAAAAAGGGCATTGGTGGCGAAGTGATTTGTAGGGTTTGGTAAATTTATGTCACGAATCGGAAAACAACCAATTCAGATTCCAGATGGAGTCGATGTAAAAATCGACGGAAATTTGATTATTGTCAAAGGCAAAAAAGGAGAATTAATCCAAAAAATACTGCCGGAGATCGGTCTTGAGATTAAGGATAAAAACATTGTAGTAAAAGAATTAAGAAAAACAAAAAACAGTTCTGCTTTATGGGGAACATTTCGGGCATTAATTAATAATATGGTTAATGGAGTGACAGATGGTTTTGAAAAGAAATTAATTATTGAAGGAATTGGTTTCAGAGCAGCAGTAAACGGCAATAAACTGGTTTTAAATCTTGGTTTTTCCCATCCGATAGAGATTGAAGCACCAAAAGGCATTGAGTTTAAAATTGACAAAAATACAATCATTATTTCCGGCTCAGACAGGCAATTGGTGGGCCAGGTAGCCGCGAGCATTAGAGCCAAGAAAAAGCCAGAGCCGTATAAAGGCAAAGGGATTCGTTATGAAGGAGAAATTATCAGGAGAAAAGCCGGGAAGAAAACAGTAAGCACAACTATATGATTGACAAGAAACAAAAAAGAAATATAAGGCATAAAAGAATAAGAGCAAAAATAATTGGAACTGCAAAAATTCTCCGATTTTGTATTTTCAGAAGCAACAAGCACATTTATGCGCAATTGATTGATGATGAGAAAGGAAAGACGATTATTTCTACAAAAGATACAGAAATAAAATTAAAAGTTAAAACCCCAAAATTAAAAGTCGCATACGAAGTGGGAAAATTAATTGCCAAAAAAGCGTCAGAGAAAAAGATTGAAAAAGTTATTTTTGATCGAGCTGGCTATAAATACCATGGTCGGATTAAATCTTTAGCCGAAGGAGCCCGGGAAGCCGGATTAAAATTTTAAAAAATATGGCAGAAAGAATTAAAGCCAAAAAAACGCGAAAAGAAGAGAAGCCGGAATTTGAGCAAAAACTTTTAGACATTAGAAGAACCGCCAGAATGGTGGCTGGTGGTAGGCGTTTTAGTTTCAGGGCATTGGTAGTTATCGGCAATAAACAGGGCAGAGTCGGAGTTGGCTTGGCAAAAGGTGCTGACGTAACTATTGCTGTAGAAAAGGCGGTTAATCAAGCGAAAAAAGTTTTGATTGATGTTCCAATAAACGAAAATAAATCTATTCCTAAAATGATAGAAGCAAAATTCGGAGCAGCTAAAGTAATGTTGAAACCAGCAGACAAGGGTCGAGGCATTATTGCCGGCGGTCCAGTGCGCGTGATTTGTCATTTGGCAGGAATTGAGAATGTGGTTTCCAAGATTATTGGTCGGACTGCAAATAAATTAAATAATGCTCAAGCGACCATCGAAGCGCTAAAGAAATTATCTTAATATGCAATTGCATCAAATAAAACCAATCCATAAGCAAAAAAACAAGAAACGCGTAGGCCGAGGAGGCAAGCGCGGAACTTATTCTGGAAAAGGAATTAAAGGTCAATTAGCCAGAGCCGGCAGAAAGGTCAGGCCGGAAATCCGCGATTTTATCAAAAAAATTCCCAAAAAAAGAGGATATAGAAATAAGCCGATTTTTCCCAAGCCCCAAATAGTGAATTTGAGAGATTTGGAGAAAAATTTCAAAGACGGAGACATTGTCAGCCCAGAGACCTTGGTAAAAGCAGGATTAATTGCTAAAATTAGAAATAGAATTCCTGAAGTTAAAATTTTAGGAGACGGCAAGTTGACAAAGAAATTAAAATTTGAAAATTGCAGATTTTCAAAATCCGTAGAAAAATATGCAGTGGTTAAATAAAATTTTATTGCTTTTTAAGATAAAAGAGTTGAGGAACAAAATTTTGTTTGTTCTGGCTTTGTTGGTGGTTTTCAGTTTGTGTTCCAATATTCCCGTGCCCGGGGTTGATACATCAAAACTCAAGGCGTTTTTTGAAGGAAACCAGCTTTTCGGCTTGATTAATATTTTTACCGGTGGTGCAATGCAGCATTTTTCCATTGCCATGCTTGGTTTGGGACCCTATATTACCGCCACAATTATTTTGCAGCTTTTAACCATGATTTTTCCGAAATTAAAAGAGATGTACCACGAATCCGGCGCAGAGGGCCAGAGAAAATTTAATCAATATGGCAGGATTTTGACTGTTCCTTTGTCAGTCCTTCAGGCATACGCAATGATTAATCTTTTGCGCAGCCAGCAAGTGATCGGCTATTTATCCCCTTTTTCTATGTTCACGGCAATTTGTGTGATTACCGGAGGCGCAGTATTTTTGATGTGGATTGGCGAACTAATTTCAGAAAAGGGAATTGGCAATGGTGTTTCTTTGTTAATTTTTGCCGGCATTATTGCGCGAATTCCCACTTCAATTCAACAGGCGATTGTTACTTATAGCCCAGCCCAGCTTCCTTCGTATATCGGATTTATACTGGTGGCGCTTTTTGTCATTGTCGGAGTGGTTTTGATTAACGAGGCGCAAAGAAAAATTCCCATTGCTTATGCCAAAAGAATCAGAGGGAGAAGAGTTTATGGTGGATTTTCCACTTATTTGCCTTTGCGCGTTAATCAAGCTGGAGTGATTCCAATAATTTTTGCTTTATCAATTATGCTTTTTCCGGGAATGATTGCCAAGTTTTTGTCGGCTGTCCAAAATCCAACAATTGCCTCAATCGCCACTGGCGTCGGTAATATTTTCAATAACCAATTGTTTTACGCGATTATTTATTTTGTTCTGGTGGTGGTGTTTACGTTCTTTTATACCGCAGTCACTTTTGACCCGAAAGCAATTGCCGAAAACATTCAAAAAAATGGCGGATTTGTGCCAGGCATCAGGCCAGGCGAGAATACAGCTGTATTTTTTTCCCATATTTTGAATAAAATTACTTTGGTCGGTGCTTTGTTTTTGGGCCTTATCGCGGTTTTGCCAGTAATAATCAAAGGCGCAACCGGACTTGCCTCAATGACTATTGGTGGAACCGCGGTCTTGATTGTTGTCTCCGTGGTTTTGGAAACAATGAAGCAAGTAGAGAGCCAACTCACGATGCGAGATTATGAAGGATTTTAATTAACAATGTCCCGACCGCAGTCGGGATCCCGACAGAGGTCGGGAAGGGATTATGAAGGGTTTTAATTATATATTAATCGGTCCACCAGGGTCTGGAAAAGGGACACAAGCAAAACTTTTATTAAAAAGGTTTAAAAGCCATTATTATGTTTATCCTGGCGAGATTTTTAGAAAATTGTTCCGTTTGAATACAGATGCGGGAAACAGGATTAAGAAAATCGGCGAACAAGGCGGGTTACAGCCAGAAGAGTTTGCTGTAACTTTATGGATGCATGAGATTTCTTTTCACGTTAAAGAAAAACAAGGATTTGTATTGGATGGCTCGCCGAGAAAAGTCGGAGAAGCGGAATCTCTCTATAAATTTTTAAAATTTTTAGACCGAATCAAAACAACGATAATTTTTTTAATTAATATTTCCAAAAAAGAAAGCTATAAAAGATTAACAAATAGAGTTGATGCTATAACTGGTAAGGATATCAAAAGAGTAGATGACAGCAAAAAGAAAATAGACCTAAGATGGAAATTGTACGAAGAAGACACTGTTCCAGCTGTAAATTGGATTAAAAAGCATTGTAAATTAATTAAAATCAACGGCGAGCAGAGCATAGAAAAAGTTTTTAAGGATATTTTGAAAGCAATTAAATGATAAATATATATTCGGAAAAAGAGATTGAAGTGATGCAACGGGGCGGAAGGATTTTGGCGAAAATTATTAGAGAAATTGCCAAACAAGTTAAGCCTGGCATAAGTACTGAATATTTAGATAAGGTCGCAAGCGACCTTATTTTGCGATACAAAGCAGAGCCAGCATTCAAAGGATTTAACAATTATCCCGCTGTACTATGTACTTCTATAAACGAAGAAATAGTTCATGCCGTACCAAGCGAAAGGATTTTGAAAAATGGCGATATTTTAACCCTTGATTTAGGAATTAAATATAAAGGATATTGCACTGATATGGCAATTACTTTAGCTGTTGGGAAAATTGATAAAAGAGCCCAAAAATTAATCCAAGTCACCAAAAAAGCGCTGGAAATAGGAATAAAGCAATGCAAATCAAAGAAACATCTTGGCGATATTGGCTGGGCAATTCAGAATTATGTGGAAAGAAAAGGATTTAATGTAATCAGGGACTTGGTTGGCCATGGAATCGGCAAAAATGTTCACGAAGACCCGCAGATTTTGAATTATGGGGAAACCCCGTCATCCGACGGGGCAGGAAGGCGAGGAATCGAATTAAAAGAAGGTATGGTTTTGGCATTGGAGCCAATGGTTTGCATCGGTGATTATAAAATCGAAAAAACCGAAGACGGCTTCGGCTATCGCACCAAAGACCGCAGTTTAACCGCCCATTTCGAGCATACAATAGCAATTACAAAAAAAGGGGCAAAAATACTGACTAAATAAAAATCACGCTGAAAGGCGTGATTTTTAAATTTGTGCTATAATAAAAATATGAGCGAGAAAATATATCTTTCAGTAATTATTCCTGCTTATAATGAGGCGAAAAGGATTGCGGAGACGCTTTTGGATGTGGATAGGTATTTATCAAAACAAGACTACAATTACGAAATAATTGTTGTTAGCGATGGGTCAAAAGACAACACAGCGGAAGTAGTGGAAAAAACCAAACAACTGGTGAAAAATTTAATCTTAATCGACAATAAAGAAAATCGTGGCAAGGGTTATGTGGTAAAACAAGGAATGTTAGAAGCAAAAGGAGAACATAGATTATTTATGGACGCAGATAATTCCACAAAAATCGACCATTTGGATTTATTTTGGCCGGAATTTAAGAATAATGATGTAGTTATTGGCTCAATTGAAATCAAGGGAGCAAAAACTGAAGAAGACGCTGCTTGGTACAGGAGATTTTTAGGCAAGATTTCCAAATATATTATTCGGATTGTGGCAGGGATTTGGGAAATTCATGATTCACAAAGAGGATTCAAATGTTTTAATCAAAAGTCAGCTCAAGCAATTTTTCCCAAACAAACAATCGTACGCTGGGGTTTTGATATTGAAATTCTAGTATTGGCAAAGAAAATGGGATTTAAAATTAAAGAAGTTCCTGTTGATTGGCACAATCAAGGAGAAAGCAAAGTCAGTTTAAGTTCATATATCAAGACTTTTTGGGAGTTGGCAAAAATCAAGTATAATTTAATTACGGATAAATATAATTTAAAGAAAAATGGAACTAAGTGAGTTTAAGAAAAAACAAATAAAAGAAGGGCCGAAATGTGTCTCGGAATTGAGGCAGGATTTGGTAAGCAAGGACTGGATGATTATAGCAACTACTCGGGCAAAAAGGCCGAACTCTTTTCTCGGTGGTCGGCAGAAATTCAAGCAGTCGATTTCTCAATGTCCATTTGAAGACCCACAAGTCACCGGTCACAGCGAGCCACTTTTGATTTATGGCGAAAAAGGAAAATGGAGTTTGCAAGTGATAAAAAACAAATTTCCCGCTTTGGGTCAAGGCAATTGCTCAAAAATACACAAAGAAGGGCCATACAGCATGATGGATGGAGCCGGATTTCACGAAATAATCATTACTCGCGACCACAACAAGCATTTGGCTTTGATGTCTTTGGAAAAAATAGAAAAAGTTATCAAAGCATATCAGGAGCGCTATATTGCGTTGATGGACCATAAGTGCGTGAATTATATTTTTATTTTTTACAACCACGGACGAGAAGCGGGAGCAACTATTCCTCATCCGCATTCCCAGTTAATTGCTTTGCCGGTCTTACCAAGCGATGTGAAAAGAAGTTTGAAAGGCGCCAAAGAGTATCACGATGAGCATAGAAAATGCGTGCATTGCAGAATGATTAATTGGGAAAAAGAAGAGCGGAGAAATATTTTCCAGAATGAATATTTTATAGTTTATTCGCCGTTCGTGCCGAGGGTGAATTTTGAATTAAGAATATGCCCGCGAAAGCACCAATCCAATTTTGAAAAAATTACTGATATCGAGAGAAAATACTTGGCAGAGGCCCTGTGGCAGGCGCTTTTTCGTTTATACAAGGGATTAAAAGATCCAGCTTATAATTTTTTCATTCATACTGCGCCCTGCGATGGCAAGGATTATAGTTATTATCATTGGCATATTGAAATTTTCCCCAAAACAAATACCTGGGCGGGAATTGAGTTGGGGACTGGAGTAGAAATTATCTCGGTTAAACCAGAGGATGTTGCTAAGTTTTTGAGACGGATTAAAACATGATTCCGGAGTTGAAAATTTTATTAATAAGTATGCTGCCCGTTGGCGAATTGAGAGTTGGAATTCCGGTCGGGGTTGCGGTTTATCATTTGTCCATTTGGTCTTCTTTTCTGTGGTCTTTGATTGGCAACTTGATTCCGATTGTTTTTATAATTTTACTGCTGGACGCGTTTGTGAGCAGATTTTTGATGAAAAAATTCAGAATTTTTAATAAAATTTTCACTTGGCTTTTTGAAAGAACAAGAAAAAGATATTCAAAAAATATTGAGCGCTGGAAAGATTTGGCTTTGATGATTTTTGTGGCAATTCCGTTGCCCGGAACCGGCGCATGGACAGGCGCGTTAATTGCCTATGCATTCGGAATTCCTATTCGGCGCGCTTTTCCGATGATTGCTTTGGGCGTGTTAATTGCCGGAATAATTGTTAGCTTAGTAACATTAGGAATAATTAATTTGCCATTTTTATGAAAATAATCATCGCTAATTGGAAATGTAATCCTAAAACAAAAAAAGAAGCGAAGGATCTTTTTGATAAAGTTAAAAGCACAAAGGCAGTAATCTGTCCGCCATTAATATATTTGTCCTTATTTAATTATGCGTTTCTTGGTGCGCAAAATTGCCATTGGGAAGAAAAAGGGCCATACACTGGTGAAGTTTCTCCAAAAATGCTTAAAGATTTGGGTTGCAAATACGTGATTATCGGCCATTCGGAAAGGAGAATTCATTTTAAGGAAACAGACGAGATAATAAATAAAAAATTAAAAGCAGCGTTAGACGCGGCTTTGATTCCGATTTTATGCATTGGAGAGAAAAAAGGTGAGAGTCCAGAAAAGATTATCAATCAGCAATTAAAAGAAGATTTAAAAGGAATCGCTAAAAAAGATTTGAAAAAAATAATTATCGCTTACGAACCGGTCTGGGCAATTGGCACAGGTGATTTTTGTCCAAGTGCCAAAGCCAAAAAAGCATTGAAATTTATAAAGAGCAGAATAATTACTAAGGTTTTATATGGTGGAAGCGTGAATAGCAAAATTGCAGCCGATTATACAAAAATCGGTTTTAATGGATTATTGGTTGGCGGAGCGAGTTTAAATGCAAAAGAGTTCATAAAAATAGCAAAAAATGTATAAATTTAAAATCCTAAAAGATATAAATGTAAAAAATAAACGCGTGTTATTGCGCGTTAATTTTGATTTGCCAATAGACGAAAATGGAAAAATCAGCGACACCTTTCGCTTGAAAGAAAGTTTGCCGACAATCAATTATTTAATTAAACAAAATTGTAAAGTAATTTTGATTTCTCATTTAGGAAGGCCCGCAGTTAAAAAACTATCCTTAAAACCAATAGCGAAAATTTTGTCTAAATTTTTGAAAAAAGAAGTTTTATTTGCAAGCGACCCGAAAAAAACGAAGTTCGGAGATGTCTTGCTTTTGGAGAATATCAGGTTTGATAAGGGTGAGGAGGAAAACTCCAAGGTATTGGCGCAGAAATTAGCAGAGATGGGTGATATTTACATTAATGAGGCATTTGCGGTTTCGCATCGTGAACATGCGTCAATTGTGGGAGTTCCAAGATATCTTTTGTCAGCAGCTGGATTTTTATTAGAAAAAGAAATAGAAAAATTGAATAAGATTTTGAAAAATCCGAAAAGACCGTTGGTTGCAATCATTGGCGGAGCAAAAATGGAAACAAAAATAAAAATTATTAATAAGTTTTTAAAAATTGCGGACAAGGTTTTAATTGGTGGAGCATTGGCAAATACAATTTTCGCAAGCCAGGGAATTTCTATGGGCGGATCAAAGATTGATAAGGATTCTTTTAATGAAATCAGAAAAATGAATCTCAATAATCCTAAACTATTTTTGCCAATTGATTTGGGAATTTGGGATGGAAGGAACGCTGTTTATAGAGATGTCGGGCCATTGCAATGGTTTGAAAAAGCTTTGGATATTGGCCCGAAAACGATTCATTTGTTTCGCGATGTGGTGATGAATTCTAAAATGGTTGTTTGGAATGGGCCTTTGGGGATGACCACGCAGAAGCCATTTGATAAAGGGACAGCGGAATTAATTGAGGCAATTGACAAAAGTAAAGCATATGCAGTTGTTGGTGGAGGAGATACAATTGGGTTTATAAACGAAATTCACAAAGAAAAAGTTTTTGATTGGATGTCCACCGGCGGCGGCGCAATGCTGGATTATCTCGCCAACGGCACTTTGCCGGGGATTGAAGCATTGAAATAGTAGTCCCTTGGAATTCCCTTTGTTGTCCCTTTGAATTCCCCTTGAATAAATCCCCTAAGGGAAGATCAAAGGGAAAACGAAGGGACTCCAAAGGGAACTAAATACTATTAATAAAAAACCATGTCAATTTATCAACAACGTAATCCGCTCGGTTTTAAAAATCTTTTAACCTGGCAGCAAGCAGACGCTATTTACAATAAAATAAAAATTTTAGCATCAAATTTACCGAAAATTCATCCCAAGACAAATCAATTTACAAATCGATTAATTGACCATCTAATTGATTCAGCGCGTTCTGTTAAAAGAAATATTGAAGAAGGATTCAAGCGCGCCACTACTGGTGAATATATAAAATTTTTGGGATTTTCTTTAGGGTCTTTAGAGGAATTGCACGGGGATTTAGTGGATTTGGAAAAGGATATTGAAGGGGATTCAAAGGGATTCAAGGGGGTATCAAGGGGTGAGATTGGAGAATTAATTCGGCTATGCCGTGGCGAAGATAAAATGTTGGGAAATCAGATTAAGGGATTAGAAAAACGAAGGGAGTCAATGGGATATAGAACAAATCGCGAGCAAGAGCAATTATTAAAACAAGGGGCGATTAACGAAAAACAGAAACAAGAAAAGTTGCTAAGGGATTTCCAAAAGGAGAATGACTCAATAAGGTTAATTGATGGGCAATTTATAAATAGGGGTGAATACGAAAAGCGGATTAATTCCGGCGAAAAACTCGAATTATGGCCAAATAGTTAATCCCTTTGTTTTCCCTTTGATTTATGTCTCTTAGATTACCCCTCGAATTTCCCTTTGTGTCATCTTTTCAATAAAAAAAGGAGACTCAAGCGATTTTTCGCTATATTGTCTCCTTGGGCATGGTTTATCGATTTTCGTAAATCAATAACCAACCTGTTTGCTCGCCGTAGAGCCCCGTGCTATCAGAACTTAGTGCCACGATCTTTTTGGTTGGATGCTCGTCAATCCATTTTTGAATTAAGATCATACCTTCGGTTGAATTGGTTGTGTTAGAGATCCAGACAAGATTTTTGTTGTTGTCTTGAATTTTGATCACGGTTTCTGTTTTTGACGGTTTGTTGCTACAGCCAATGGCGAACAAAACAATCAAAACCATAAGAAGAGCCAATTTTTTCATTTTTTTCTCCAAAGAACGATTTTTGTAAGATTAAATCTTACAAAATAAGCATAGCAAATAAGTATTATTTTGTCAAGCAATATGCAGAAAATTTGGAAAATTAATAAATCAGTGCCGAAGGAATTTGTGGAAAAATTTCCGGAATTGTCGCGGATGACTTTACAATTATTATGGGATAGAAACCTAAGAACTCAAAAAGCAATTGATGAGTTTTTTAGTCCTGATTATGACGAGGATCTGCACGACCCGTTTTTACTCAAAGATATTACAAAAACACTAAAAAGAATTGAAAAAGCAGCCAAAAACCACGAAAAAGTAGCAATTTTCGCTGATTACGACGCTGATGGCATTTGCGGGGCAGTAATATTAACAGAAATTTTTAAAATTCTCGGAATTTATCCGGAAGTTTATATTCCTGACCGCAATAAAGAAGGATATGGTCTGAACCTTAAAGCTATCGAAGAAATTGCCAAAAAAGAAGTAAAGTTGGTTCTAACCATTGATTGCGGAATTACTGATTTTGAAGAAGTGAAATTAGCCAATAAATTGGGAATGAATGTAATTATTGTTGACCACCATGAAGTTCCCAAGAAATTACCTCAAGCTTTGGCAATTATCAATCCCAAGCAAAAGGGCGACAAGTATCCCTTTAAGGAATTGGCAGCTACTGGCGTAGCTTTCAAATTGGTCCAGGCCTTTTTAAAAACCAAAAAAATGCCGGTTTCAAAAGAAAAGTGGCTATTGGATTTGGTTGCTATTGCCACGGTTACGGATTCAATGCTTTTATTGGGAGAAAACAGAACTCTGGTAAGATATGGTTTAATCGTTTTATCTCAAACCAAAAGAATCGGCTTAAAGGAATTGATGAAAATTGCCAGAATTAAGCCAATTTTTAATCCCCAGACATTTGATACCAATTTGAATACTTATACATTGGGATATATTTTAGGTCCTCGATTGAATGCTGCGAGCAGAATTGACCACGGAACTGTGGCTTATCGACTTTTGATTGCTTCCAGTGAAGAAGAAGCAAAAGAAATCGCCCAACAATTGGAAGAAAAAAACCAGGAACGCCAGAGAACAATGGAAAGGATATTAAAAGAGGCAAGAAACAGAGTATTAGAACATCCCAAAAACAAAAAGATAATTTTTGAAGGAGATGAAACCTGGATAGCCGGAATCATTGGTTTAGTGGCCCAGAAATTAACCGATGAATTTTGGCGGCCATGTTTTGTATATCAGAAAATGAAGGATTATAGTACTGGTTCGGTTAGGGGCGTGCCGGGTTTTAGCGTGATAGATGCCCTTAATCATTGCCAAAAATTATTAATAGAGTATGGCGGTCATCAAGGAGCAGCTGGATTTAAAGTTTTGAATAAGGATTTGAAAGAATTAGAGAATTTATTAGAAAAAATCGGCAATAAAGAAATAAAAACAGAAGAATTGATTCCCTATTTAAATATCGATGCCGAAGTCGAGGCGAATAATTTGGATTGGCGGGCTTTTCAGGAAATCAATAATTTCGCGCCGTTTGGCGAAGGCAATTCCGCGCCTCTGTTTTTATTAAGAGGAGTAAAAGTTTCCGGGATAAAAAGCGTAGGGAGAAACAACGGGCACTTGAAATTATCATTAGAAAAAGAGCCAAAGAAGTTTCAGGCCATCGGCTTTGGCTTGGCGGGAGTTTGTGGTAATATTAAATTGGGAGATAAGGTAGATGCGGTTTTTGAACTGATTGCCAATGAATGGAACGGCACAAAGGAATTACAATTAAAAATTGTGGATTTGAGAAAAGTATGAAAATTATTATAAATTGCGACGGTGGTTCAAGGGGGAATCCGGGGCCGGCTGGGATCGGAGTGATTTTTTCTGATGAAAAAGGCAAGGTAATCAAGGAATACGGCCAGAAAATCGGCAGGGCAACCAACAATGAAGCAGAATATGAATCTGTAATTTTTGCCTTGCAAAAAGCCAAACTGATTTTTGGCGGGAAAAAAATCAAAGAAATGCCGATTGAAGTGAGAATGGATAGCGAATTGGTTTCCAAACAATTAAATGGCAAATACAAAATTTTAGACAGGAAAATTGAACAATTATTTTTGAAAACCTGGAATCTGAAAATTGATTTTGGCGATGTAAAATTTATTCATATTCCGCGCGAAAAAAATATTGAAGCAGATAAATTGGCGAACCGGGCCATGGGCGCTTCCCGCGCCAGTGATGGTTTGCCGGGGATTTGACATTCAAATTAAAATTTGCTACGATTATTGTGTCGGGTAAGTGAGATGATTACTCCTCGCCAAATTTTGGTGGGGGGAGGAAAGTCCGAACACTCCTTTGACAATATGTCATAGAGAAGCCTAGTGGGTAACGCCCATCGTTCGTAAGAATAGGGATGCGAACAGAGACGAGCTCCGATGTAAAATCGGAGGGTGAAACGGCTAAATTCCTAGGCGAGTGCAAGAACAAGTATCTGACAAAGGTGTTTATGATTTTTGTCAGTGAAAGGTAGTTCGCTTGAGTCCGATAGTAATATCGGACCTAGATAAATGATCATCTGAGAAACAGAATTCGGCTTACTGCTTGCCCGACATCAACCCCGCAGTTGCGGGGTTGATTTTTTGTTCAAAATAGAGCTATAATATAGACATGAAAAAATCAGAGCTTATATTCAGCGCCTTGCTTGTGCCGGTTGATTTTTTGATGATGGTTTTGGCTGGAATTGCAGCCTATTTTTTACGTATTAGTCCGTTAGTGGCCAATTTGAGACCGGTACTTTTTACCATTAATTTGCCATTTGAAAGATACTTTTTTCTAGTATTCGCGGTAGCAATTTTGGGAATTTTTATTTTTGCTGTTTCCGGGCTTTACAGCATAACTGCTCAAAAAAAGCTATTTAAAGAATTTTTACAGATTATAGTTGCTATTTCGGCAACAGTATTGATTATAATCCTTTATATTTTTTTTAATCAGGCACTTTTTGATTCGCGCTTTATTATTTTGGCGGCTTGGATTTTAGCAATATTTTTTGTCAGCTTGGGCCGTTTTTTTGTTAAAAAGCTTCAAAGATTTATGGTTGGGCAGTATAATGTTGGCGTGCGCAACATTATTGTTATTGGCGAAGATAGATTAAGCAGAAAAGTAATTAGAGAGATAAAACGCAATCCAGATTTCGGTTACAGGATAATCAAAGTTTTTTTTGAATTAAAGATTGATAAAATCAAAGAATTTCTTTTAAGCAGCAATCCGCAAATTGATGAAGTAATACTTGCCAGCCCGCATTATGAAAGAAGTGATGTTTTGGAATTTTTGGACTTTTGTGAAGAACAAAGAATTAATTTTAAATTCGTGCCAAATCTTTTTCAAACCCATACCACAAATGTAGAGATGAATACTTTTGACGGAGTGCCGCTTTTGGAAATAAAAAGAACACCTCTGGATGGATGGGGAAGAATTCTTAAAAGATGGGTTGATGTTTTGGGTTCGGGGATTGGTTTAATTGTTCTTGCGCCTTTTTTTCTGGTTATCGCAATAATGATTAAATTGGATTCAGAAGGCAGTATTTTTGTAAAATTAAAAAGAATCAGTCAGCGCAAAGGATTTTGGCTTTACAAATTCAGATCAATGGTAAAAAATGCCGAACAAATTAAATCAGATTTGATAGAACGCAACGAGAGAAAGGATGGACCATTATTTAAAATAAAAAATGATCCAAGGGTGACAAAATTCGGCAGAGTTTTAAGAAAAACACGATTAGATGAATTGCCACAATTAATCAATGTTTTTAAAGGTGAAATGAGTTTAGTTGGCCCGCGGCCGCACCAGCCAGATGAAATAGAAAAATATGAAAAACATCACAAGAAAGTTTTATTAATCAAGCCGGGAATGACCGGAATGGCACAAATTAGCGGGAGTTCTAATTTGCCATTCGAAGAAGAAGTAAAACTGGATACTTACTATATTGAGAATTGGACTTTGTTAAAAGATATTTATATCCTATTGAAAACAGTAATTATTTTATTCAAAGACAGGTCAGCATGTTAAATTTATGCGCATAGCTTTGGTTCATGATTATTTAAATCAATACGGCGGAGCGGAAAAAGTTTTGGAGGCGTTTATTGAGATTTTTCCCGATGCGCCAATTTATACTTTGATTTATAATCAGAAGATAATTGATAAATATTTTCCCGGAAAGAAAATCCGGGCATCTTTTTTGCAAAAAATCCCTTTTACAAAAAGATATCATAGATTTTTTCCACCAATGATGCCAATGGCGATAGAAAAATTTGATTTATCTGATTTTGATTTGGTGATTTCTGATTCAGCCAGTTTTGCCAAGGGAGTTTTAACCAATTCCAAAACATTGCATATTTGTTATTGTCATACGCCGCCAAGATATGCCTGGGATGATAGCCATAAATACGTAAAAGAATTTTCCATGCCATCTTTAGCCAAGATTTTTATTCCATTTTTCATGAATTATATCCGGCTTTGGGACAAAGAGGCGGCTCTGCGCGTGGATAAATTTATCTGCAATTCGCATTTCGTTGCCGAAAGAATTAAGAAGTATTACAAGCAGAGCGCGGAAGTAATTCATCCGCCGGTTGACACTGAATTTTTTAAGCCAATATCCAAGCCAAGCGAAGAATATTATTTGATGGTTGGTCGTCTTTTGCCATACAAAAGATTTGATATTGCTATTGAGGTATTCAACAGATTAGAATTGCCGTTAAAAATTATTGGTATCGGACCAGACAGAAAAAAATTAAAGAAAATGGCGAGCTGGAACATCGAATTTTTAGGGGAAACACAGAGTGAAAAATTAAAGGAATATTACCAACATTGTAAGGCCCTGATTTTTCCCCAGGAAGAGGATTTTGGCATTGTTGCCCTGGAAGCAATGGCCTGCGGAAGGCCAGTTATCGCTTATCGGGGCGGAGGCGCGTTGGAGAGCGTTTTAGAGGGCAAAACAGGCGTATTTTTCAATGAACAGACTATCGATTCTTTGGCTGAGGCAGTCAAAAATTTCAACCCATCTCAATTTGATTCAAAGTTTATTCGCTCTCACGCGCTCAAATTCGACAAAGAAGTCTTCAAAAAGAAAATAAAAGAATTTATAAAAAATAATTATGACCATTGGAATAGACATTAGGGTTTTGGCGAAAGGGAGAAGGACAGGAGTGGAAAATTATACAATTGAGCTTTTGTCCCATCTTTTGCCATTGGACAAGACAATTAAATACAAGCTTTTTTACAGCGGATTTCGGAAGGCCAAACTGGATTATCCATGGTTGAAAGGAAGGAATGTCAAAATTAAAAAAATTAAGATTCCCAATCGCATTCTGGATTTATTTTTGCGCTTTCTAAGATTTCCGAAACTGGATAAGATTTTGGGCAAAGTGGATATTTTTTTAAGCCCGCACTTTTTGGTCGCCCCGCTTTCCCAAAAAACAAAAAACATTACTATTTTTTATGATTTGTCTTTTATCCGCTTTCCGGAATTTTTTTCAAAGACAAAGTTATTCTGGCATAAATTTATTTATCCCAAAAAGCAGGCGCAAAAATCCGATTTAATTGTTTCAATTTCCGAATGCACAAAAAACGATTTGATTGAACTTTATCGAGTTAATCCAGAAAAAATTAAATTAATTTATCCCGGCGTTGATGAGAAATTCAAGCCAATAGGGGAAAATGATTCAAAATTATTGGAGGTAGCGGAGAAATATAACTTGTCTGGCAAGGCAAGATTTATTTTGTACTTTGGCACGATTGAGCCGAGAAAAAATATTTTAGGATCAATTAAAGCATTTGAAGAAATCAAAAGAGGCAAAAGAGGCAAGGTTTTAGACGTTGACTGGCTGGGATTCGAAGGCGTGGTTAAAAATGCCCGAGAAAAATCCGCTGATTTTTCCGATTTAAAATTAGTAATTGCCGGCACAAAAGGCTGGCTTTATAAAGAGATTTTTAAAGCGGCAAAAAATTCGGAATTCAGAGACGACATTATTTTCACGGGTTTTATAGACGAAGAAGATAAGCCGTATTTATACAATTTAGCCAGTATTTTTGTTTATCCGAGCTTTTTTGAGGGATTCGGCTTGCCGCCTTTGGAAGCAATGGCCTGCGGAATTCCAACAGTTGTTTCCAATAAATCATCTTTGCCCGAGGTGGTAGGCAATGCCGCGATTATGGTCGACCCTCAGAATCTTGATGAATTGGTTTTTGCCATCAAAGAAGTTTTAGAGAACCGAAATTTAAATGATTTTTTGAGAAAACAAGGTCCGGAGAGGGCTAAACAATTTAATTGGGATAATACGGCTAAAAAATTTTTAGAATTATTTAAAATGTATGCGAATTGGAATTGATGCCAGATTTTTCGGGCCAAAAGACAAGGGACCAGGGAGATACACAGAGAATTTAATTAGAAATTTAGAGAAACTGGATATTAAAAATCAGTATTTTATTTTTTTACGTAAAGATAACTTTGATGAGTATCAACCACAAAATCCAAATTTTAAAAAAGTTCTGGCAAATTATAAATGGTATGGCTGGAAAGAACAGTTATTTTTTCCTTTTAAATTAAAAAAATACAAGCTTGATTTGATGCATTTTACTCATTTTAATGCGCCAATTTTTTATAGGGGCAAATTTATTATAACTATTCACGACCTGATTCTTCGTCATTTCCCAACTTCAAGAAAAAATTTACGAAACTTTTTATTTTATCCATTTAAGCAATTAATGTATAGATTGGCTTTTGGGCAAGTAGTAAAAAGAGCCAAGAAAATAATAGCTGTTTCAAGATATACAAAAAAAGATATTTTAAAGTATTATAATATTAATCCAGAGAAGATAGAGGTAATTTATGAGGGCGTTTTTCAACATAAGGATGTGCGAAATCCCCAAAAATATATTTTGTATGTTGGTAATGTATATCCCCATAAGAATTTAGAAAATTTGATTTTGGCGTTTAGAAAAATTAAGCAAGATAATTTTAATTTACAATTAGTTTTAGTTGGTGGAAATGATTATTTTTATAAAAAACTGAAGAAAAATAATGATGATGTTATTTTTACTGGATTTATTAAAGACGAAGATCTAAATATTTTATACAATAATGCAGCCCTTTACGTCTTTCCATCTTTATATGAAGGGTTCGGTTTACCACCATTGGAGGCAATGGCAAGGGGTTTAGCAGTCGTTAGTTCCAATGCCACTTGCTTGCCAGAAATTTTAGGAGATGCTGCGCTTTATTTTAATCCTCTGGACATTGATGATATAGCAGAAAAAATTAAAAAAGTTCTCGCAGATAATAATCTACGCGAACAACTTATCCAAAAAGGATTTGCTCAAGTTAAAAAATACAGCTGGAAAAAGATGGCCGAAGAAACCCTGAAATTATACTAAATTAACTTTTATTTTTTTGGTCTTGATTTTTTCGGATTTCGGAAGTTTGATGGTGAGGATTCCGTTTTTAATATCTGCCTTAGCCCTATCCGCATCAACTTCTACTGGCAAGATAACTGATCGAGAGAATGCTCCCCAATAAAGCTCCTGATAATAGTAATCTTCGGTAGTTACTTCTTCGTCTTTTCTTCGCTTACCTCGGATTGTAATCATGTCGTTGGTAAAACTGATGTCAATGTCTTCTGGTTTTACGCCGGCAACCGTTGATTTAATTACAATTTCATTCGGATTTTGGTAGACATCAATTGTCAGCTGTCCTTCTTCGCCTTCTGCTTCTTCCAGCCAGCTTTTATCTTCTTCTATCTCTGCCTCGATTTTTTTGATTGTTTTCGGGGTTTTTTTTACTGTTTTCTCTATTTTTTCTTCTGTTTCATCTGTGTTATTATCGCCATGGTCATTTGATGATGCGCCAGTTAATTTTTCAAAAAATGATTTCGCCATAAGTTTAAATTAATTAATTATTATAATTTACAAACCGCTCTAAATTTATTGATTTTTTTAAACATCAAAGAAACCATAATTGCTGACCCGAATAAGAGTATGAAAACAATTATATTTCTTTGCATTGCATCGATTTGTTCGTCTATATTTAGTATTATAATGTAATTGAAAATCGAATGCAATACAGTGGCAATAATAAGTCCGAAACTCTTAAAAATTTTTCTAATTTTCGATTGGACACACAGAGACGCCGCCAAAAAATATCCCATTATTGCCGATGCCAGTGCATGCAGAAACGTCGCGCCCAAAAATCTGGTAGCAATAAATTCAATTGTTTCGGCAATTTCTATCTTCAAAGGCGACATTTGAGTGAGTAAATAAATGTTCTCCGCAGCTGCAAATCCAAGAGCAGCGATAATCATATAAAGCATTGCGTCGACCGGTTCATCGAATTCCGGATTTTTTAATACCCAAAATTTTACAACCAAATATTTTAAGAGTTCCTCTATGAAGGCGAAGCCAATAACCAGCAGTATTATTTTTTCCACAAGCTTCAATTCCTTAAGTCCGAGATAAAATCCCTGTTCAAAAATTGCAGCAAGAGCGATCATCACTGCTCCGATAAGAAATATTTTTACGACCATCCGATTGGGTTCCGGGTGTTTGTCTTTGCGCAAATAAAACGCCAGCCAGATTAAGCTGGGTAGAGGAGCCAAAAAAATACAAAGTAAAAGTTTCATTTTTATTTTTTAGATTTCGGCCACTCGGATATTATGAGTGGATTTTTGTTTTTATAACTCATCTGCCAAAGGTGTTCGGTAATAAAGGGCATAAATGGATGAAGCAATTTTAGAATTTGCCCGAACACATATACATTGACATTTTGTTTTTGTTTTTTACTTGTTTCAATATATTTGTCAGCATATTCATGCCATATCCAATCATAAAGTTCGCGCGCCGCCTCTCCTAATTGATAATTTTCAATTTTTTCCGTGATTGATCTAATAATTTCATTTAATCGCTTCAAAATCTGCTTGTCGGCAGGCGTTAAGTTTGTATCTTGTATCTTGTAACTTGATTTTTGTCGGTTCATCTGTATGAACCGGTTGATATTCCAGATTTTGTTAGCAAAATTTCTACTAGCGCGAATTGCATCTTCGGAAAACTTTATTGCCTGCTGCTCGCGGCTCGTCAGATATAATAATCCGAACCTGGTGGCGTCAGCCCCGTATTTTTCAATTAATTCCAAGGGGTCAAGCCCGGTTCCCAGCGATTTACTCATTCTTTTTCCTTCAATATTCAAGACCGTGGAATGGATATAAACATCTTTAAACGGGATTTTTTTCAAAAATTCCAAACTGGAAAAAATCATTCTTGCGACCCAGAGATAAATAATATCCTGGGCAGTGGAAAGCAAGGTAGTGGGATAGAATGTTTTCAAATCTTTGGTTTTTTTTGGCCAGCCGAGCGTGGCAAACGGCCAGAGAGCAGAGGAAAACCAAGTATCCAACACACTATTTTCGCCTTTTAACGGAATTTTGTGGCCCCACCAAAGTTGTCGGGAAATGCACCAGTCCTCGGCTTTATTCATCCAGTCAAGATATATTTTTTTATACCGGGCTGGATAGAATTTAATTTTATTTTGCTGGACCACTTTTATTGCTGGCTTGGCCAATTTATCCATTTTCAAAAACCATTGTTTGGAAATCAGAGGTTCAATGGGCGTATGGCATCTAACGCAAGTTGCCAAAGAATGTTCATAATCTTCTTCTTTTTCTAAAAGATTTTGAGATTTTAGGTCTTCAACGATTTTGTTTCTTGCTTCAAAAATATTTAATCCCGCGTATTTTCCGCCTTGTTTTGTTATTTTTCCGTCTTCACCAATAACATTAATGGTTTCAAGCTTATGAATCTTGCCGATTTTATTATCAATAGCGTCGTGGGCCGGCGTTATTTTAACTGCGCCCGTGCCAAAATCAGGGTCAATCAATCTGTCGGCAATAATCGGAATTTCGCGGTTCATTAATGGTAAAATAACTTTCTGGCCAACCAAATTTTTATATCTCTCATCCCTGGAATTGACCGCAACCGCTGTATCTCCGAGCATTGTTTCTGGTCGCGTGGTTGCAACAATGATGAATTTGCCGCCTTTTGTCGGATATTTTATATACCAAAGCTTGGTTTTTTTTGGCACATATTCAACTTCAATATCTGAAATTGCCGTACTGCATCTCGGACACCAATTAACAATTCTCGGTCCTTGGTAAATCCAGCCCTTTTTATAATAATGCAGAAAAGCTGTTTCTACTGCTTTTGCGTATTTTTTATCCAAAGTAAAGCGCAATCTTGACCAGTCGCAAGAACAGCCAAGTTTTTTCAGTTGTTCCAGAATTAAATTCCCATATTTTTCTTTCCATTGCCAAACCTTTTCAATGAATTTTTCTCTGCCCAAATCATATCTGCTTAATCCTTGTTTTTTCAGTTCTTTTTCCACCACATTTTGCGTGGCAATTCCAGCATGGTCAGTTCCCGGAATCCAGAGAGTTGGCACTTGTTTCATTCTAAAATATCTTGTCATCACATCCTGAATAGTATTATTTAATGCATGGCCCATATGCAGGGTACCGGTGATATTTGGAGGGGGAATAGCTATTACGAAAGGCTTCCCGCCTTTGCCCTTCGGGCTTCGGCGAGGCAAGAAAAAACGCCCTTTTTCCCAGAGTTTATAAATTTTTTCTTCAACCTGTTTCGCGTCGTATGTTTTAGGTATTTCTTTCATTATTTTAATTATCTCATTTATTGATTTTTAAGACAATCTTAAATTTGAGTTTGCGAGGATTTTGGAGTAATTTTTGGTTGCTTCTTTCTGATTAAAAAATCCTGCCATAGCTATCATTGTCCCGTTATCTACGCATAAATTTCTGGGTGGAACCAGAAAATTAACATTTAACAATTTACTTTTAACATTTAACTGGTTGCGCAATTCTTCGTTTGCTGCTACTCCGCCGGAAAGAATAATTGTTTTGGCCTTATATTCTTGGGCCGCGCGCAGGGTTTTGTCTATTAAAACATCAATAATCGCTTGCTGGGTCTCGCGGCACAATTCCTGAATAAATTGTTTGTCTTTGATTTTATTTTTATTATCTTTTGTTAAATAAAGCACTGCTGTTTTTAATCCGGAAAAAGAAAAGTCATAGTTTTTGTGGTTAATCATTGGTCTGGGGAGATGTATTTTGCCACCCTGCGGGTGGTCAGCCGTAGGCTGATATTTTGCTGCTTTTTTAGCGACTATTGGCCCTCCGGGGTAACCGAGCCGCAAAAGTTTTGCTACTTTGTCAAAACATTCTCCAGCAGCATCATCGCGCGTCTCGCCAATGATTTTGTAGTCGTTGATTTTTTTCATTAAAACCAATTGCGTGTGTCCGCCACTCACTACCAGCGCGATCGCTGGTAGGAATTTCGAATTTTCGCCATTTAAAGCGGCGACGATATGTCCTTCAAGATGATTAACACCAATTATTGATTTGTTAAATCTGTATGCCAATGCTTTCGCAAAATTAACTCCGATTAAAAGAGAGGGGATTAAGCCGGGCCCGATTGTCACGGCAATTAAATCAACTTGTTTTGGCGTAATTCCAGCTTCTTTTAGGGCTGTTTTTAAGCAGGGTTCAATATTTTTCAGATGTTCCCTAGCAGCCAAATTCGGCACCACTCCGCCAAACGGCGCGTGGGTTTTAATTTGGGAGGAAATGGTGTTTGATAGTATATTAAACACCACCCCGACTCTGGTCGGGGCGACCTCCACTACGGCTATTCCAGTATCATCACAACTTGTTTCAATGCCAAGGATAAGCATAATAATATTTTATCTCTTTTATTGCTATTTTTCAATGTTTTTGTTATATTTAAAAATATCTGGCGCTATCGTCTAACGGTCAGCTCCGATCCCGATAATGATCGGGATCGAGAGTCCTCGATTCTGCTTTAAGCAGAATCGGGAGACAATTTTAAAAGAAGCCATGAGGCGAGAAAGACAATTAAAATCTTGGAAGCGCAGAGATGCCGTTGAAAGATTAATCAATAATAAGAAATAGTTTTATGGCCCCGTCGTCTAGCGGTTAGGACACCGGCTTTTCAAGCCGATAACAGGAGTTCAACTCTCCTCGGGGCTAATTGTCTTTCTTTGCGAGAGTAGTTCAGCGGTAGAATGTCTCCTTCCCAAGGAGAAGGTCGCGGGTTCGAGTCCCGTCTCTCGCTCTGCCGGAGTAACTCAGTGGTAGAGTAGCTGTTTCGTAAACAGCAAGTCGTGAGTTCGACTCTCACCTCCGGCTTCTAAAAATTAATTATCAAATATATGATTTTTAAAGATGAAGAAAAATTTATTCCCAAAAAAGATTTAACCCCGGAGCAGGAAAGGGAAAAATTAGTTGATGAGGGCCTGGAAATCGCCAGAATTATTCCCAAGGTAGCTCAAGAGTATTTTGAAAAGGCGGGCATGCCTCCCGAAGAAATTCAAGCCAGATTATTGCAAAAAGAAGCTGAAGAAAATTATAAAAAAGGATTGAAAAAAGCACGAAGCATCAGAGAAAAAGGAGAAACGCGGAAACAATTAAAAAAGATGTATTTAGAAAGATTAGAGCAGGCAAAAACAAAGGGGAATGCAGGAGATATTAAGGTGTATGAAGACGCCTTAAAGATTTTGGAACGGGAAGAATGATTTGTATTTTTTTATTTTTGAAACTATAATTAAAGCAATGGGAATAATAGAAAAAATCAGCGAGCTAAAAAATAAAATCCCGATTTATCGGGACCGTCTTTGATTTGACTGGGAAACAAAAAAGGGTTGATGAATTGGAAAAACAAACTCAAGACAAAGATTTTTGGCGAGACAATAAAAAAGCAGCAGAAATTAGCCGGGAATTGGCAGAGCTGAAACAAGAAATTGAGACCTGGGAAAAATTAGAAAAAGAATTATCGGAAATAAAAGGAATGTCCGAGTTGTCCGCGTGGGAAGAAAAGTTTAAAAAAGCAGAATTCAAAGCGCTTTTTTTTGGAAAATACGACAAAAAGCACGCGATTGTCTCAATTTATTCCGGTGCCGGAGGCACGGAAGCGCAGGATTGGGCAAATATGCTTTTGAGAATGTATTCCCGCTACGCAGAAAGCCACAATTTTAAATCCAAATTAATTGATATTAGCTATGGCCAAGAAGCAGGAATCAAAAATGCGGTTTTGGAAATTATTGGAAATTATGCATACGGATATTTGAAAGGAGAAAACGGGGTGCATCGCTTGGTTCGGCTATCGCCGTTTAATGCGGACAATTTGCGGCATACATCATTTGCCTTGGTTGAAATTCTGCCGGAAATCGGAGGAGACGTAAAAACGGAAATGGAAATTAATCCAGATGATTTGAAAATTGACACCTTTCGCTCTTCTGGCCCAGGCGGTCAGAATGTGAATATGCGTTCTACCGCAGTGCGTTTGACCCATATTCCGACTAAAATTGCTGTTTCTTGCCAAAGCGAAAGAAGCCAGGCGCAGAACAGAGAAAAAGCAATGGAAATTCTTTATACCAAGATTTATCAAAGGAAATTGCAGGAAAAGAAGAAAGAAAAAACAGAAATCAGGGGAGAGTTGCCGTCAGTTGAATGGGGGAGTCAGATTCGGTCCTATGTGCTCCACCCCTACAAGATGGTTAAAGACCATAGGACGGAAGTTGAAAGTTCGAATCCCGATGAAGTTTTGGATGGTAATTTGGATAAATTTATTGAAGCAGAAGTAAAAATAAAATGATAGAATTTAAAAAAGTTTCTCGATATTATGGCGACTGTGAAGCGTTGAAAGACGTAACATTTATTGTCCAACCAAAGGAATTTGTCTCTGTTGTTGGTCGTTCCGGCGCTGGAAAAACAACGCTTTTAAAGCTTTTATTGAAAGAAGAAGAGCCGAGCGAGGGGCAAATATTTGTTGATGCCCGCGATATCGGAAAATTAAAGAAAAAGGAAATTCCGCTCTATCGCAGGAAAATCGGTTCGGTGTTTCAGGACTTCAAATTATTATCCAACAAAACCGCTTACGAAAACATCGCTTTTGCCATGGAAGCAGCCGGCAGAACTGAAGAAGAAATTGCGGTGGATGTGCCGCAAATATTAAATTTAGTTGAACTGACGGACAAGGCGAATAATTTTCCCTATCAATTGTCCGGTGGAGAAAAACAAAGGGTGGGAATTGGCAGGGCACTGGTCCATAAGCCGGATATCTTGATGGCTGACGAGCCAACCGGAAATCTTGACCCTTTGCACACTTGGGATATAATTAGATTGTTGTGCAGAATTAATGAATTGGGAACAACCGTGATTTTAGCAACTCATGACCGGGAAATAATCAATGCTTTGGGAAAAAGAGTGGTTAGTTTAGATCGCGGCAGATTAATTCGCGATGAAGAAAACGGCAGATATATCGTTTAAGCTTCGCTTAAACAAATTTTCAATTTTCAATTTACAATTTACAATAAATTTTCAATGAATCAATTATCAAACAATTACGATCTTGAAGACCGCACAGGTAAATTTGGAGAAGATATAATTGATTTTTGTAAATCCATAAATCAAGATGCGATAAATAAACCGATTATTAATCAATTAATCCGTTCAGCGACCAGCATCGGAGCGAATTATATGGAAGCCAATGGTGCAAGTTCCAAACAAGATTTCAAAAACAAGATATTTATTTGTAAAAAAGAATCTCAAGAAACCAAGCATTGGTTAAGAATGATTACAAGAGCTAATCCAGAAAAAACCGAAGAAACGAGAAAATTATGGAAGGAATGTCAGGAATTAGTAATGATTTTTCAAAAAATTACGTCATCTTTAAAGGAAAAGAAATAAAAAAGAGCGTTATAGCAACTTAGTTTAATAAGTTAATACAACGCTCGGTTTGGTTGGATGTCCTGGTTGATTACTATCTCCAGAATTTGAAAATTCCCATCAGTAATGCTCCGATTATCATTGCGATGACTCCCCAGGCTCCCGATTCTTTTTTCCACAGCTTAAAGAAGTCAAAGACGAACAGAATAAGCCCTCCGAAAAAAGAAATACAGCCTACAGTAAAGAGTAAACCATGGATCATTGTAAATTCTCCTTTCGCTATAATTATAGCATACCCACAGACTTTGTCAAGTTTGAAAATTGCAAAATTGAATCATTCAATGAAAATTGAAAATTAAAAATTGAAAATTTTATCTTATGTTTACATCATTCAAACGAATAATTAAATGGGGTTTGAAAAATTTTGTGAGAAATGGCTGGTTGTCTACAGCAACCGTCAGTATTATGGTTTTGACGTTATTGGTAATCACGGTTTTGATTATGGTTAATGTTATTGCCAACGCAGTTTTGATCAGTTTGGAGAATAAAATTGACATCAGCGTTTATTTTAAATTGAAAACTCCGGAAGAGCAGATTTTAAATGTAAAATCCCAATTGGAAGAATTGGCAGAAGTGGAAAATATTAAATATGTTTCCCAAGACCAGGCGCTGGTAGATTTTAAAGAGAAACATAAAGACAACCCGGTTTTATTGCAAAGCTTGGAAGAATTAGACGCAAACCCGCTTGAAGCAAGTTTAAATATTACAGCAAAACAAACCAGTCAGTATGCGAGCATTAACCAATTTCTGGAAAGCGTGCATTACAGAGACATTATTGATAAGGTAAATTATATGCAGAACAAAGGAGTGATAGAAAAATTGAGCAGTATCATTATTGATGTAAAGACAATGGGACTGGTGATAAGTTTGATTTTGGCGATAATTGTATTTTTGGTTACTTTTAATTCGATTCGCCTGGCAATTTATTCTTCGCGGGAAGAGATTAATGTTATGAAATTAGTTGGCGCAAGTAATTGGTTTATTCGGGGACCATTTATTTTGGAGGGTCTTTTATACGGCATTATTGCTACGGTTATTACAATTATTATTTTGTATCCGGCATTTTATTTTGTTTCGCCAAAAATTTCCGGCTTTTTGCCCATCGGCGACATTTTTATTTATTTTAGAGCCAATGTCCTGGCTTTGTCTGTTCTGCTTTTGGGAGTCAGCGTGGTTCTCGGTATTTTCAGCAGTTTTATTGCGGTGAGGAAGTATTTGAAAGATTAAAATTGTAAAAATTTTTATTTAAAAATCTCCCGCACAGCGGGAGATTTTTGTCGTTCAAAATAATTTAAATTTTAAAATTTTGGCGCGCCGCAATTTTGTAAATCTTTAAGCGTTAATTTTTGATTGGCATCCGCCCGTTCAGACATAGCCGCACAAGGCAGGGTTAGGTCAGGTGGCCTTAATCCTTCTATAAATTGATCTGTGGTGAGTCCGTTTCTATTTTCAAAATGAGCCAAATCGCCTTCATCACCATGCTCAAGCCCGCAATACTCCGCAATTTTTCCCAGTTTATCAAAGTTAATATCATATTCCCTCCATCTGTCGACTATATCCACTGCGAAACCAAAATTATGGATACTTCTTCCCCCCGACGCCTCAGTGACAATGTGCCCATTTACAACTCGCCCCTGCTGATATGTGTGATTTTGTTCTTCTATGCTGCGAAAGCCGGATGAAATGCGTAAAGTATATCCATAAAGAGAAGCGACAGGAATTAAACATTTATTAACCTGATTTAAAAAATTGGCATTGATTTCTGTGGGCATTGGAACCGGTTGTTTGATTTTGACCGAATTACGATTGCCGCGCACAATAAAAAAACCTCCAATTACGCAGATTAAAAAAATACCTATTGCAAAAATATAAAAGTGTTTACGCATATTTATTTTGCTGCGGGGTCTGGATTCGGACCAGAATTTTTAGGTTCAGAGCCTAACGTGCTACCGTTACACTACCCCGCAATATTTTATTAAATCATAACAATTTGCTATAATAAAATCAAGAAAAAAGAGGGAATTTATGGGAATGATGGCAAAGAAAATAATTTTCGTTATTATAATCCTGGCTTTAGCTATATCCGCGATTTTTATTATTAAAAGCGGAATATTCAATTCTGAAATTAAATCAAATGTCCTGCTCGAATCAATAAAACAAATTGAAACGCAGATTTTTACCCCTCCGCCGTTAAAGTCAGAAGTCCGTGCCTTAAAGCCGTTTTTAAGCCGTTCGGGCGTAATTAATCGAACCAATGCCCAAAGGCAGGAATACGGGTTATTGCCCCTGAAAGAGAGTTCGCAATTGGATTACAGCGCGGAAATCAAGGTCGAAGATATGTTTGCAAGGCAGTATTTCGAACATATTTCTTTGACCCAGGTCGGAGTTGACGGATTGGCGAAGGAAGCCGGATACGAATACATTTTAATCGGAGAAAATCTGGCCATGGGAAATTTTGAGAATAATGAAAAGCTGGTCGAGGCCTGGATGAACAGCGAAGGTCACAGAGAAAATATCCTGAACAGCAAATTTCAGGAAATCGGAGTGGCTGTTATGGAGGGACTGTATAACGGAGAAAAAATTTGGATGGCAGTGCAACACTTCGCTTTGCCAATCTCCTATTGTCCGAAGCCCAATGAAAGTTTGAGGTTTGAAATAGAGTCGGGACAAAGTCAGATTGAGCAAATTAGAACGAGGATGGAAACTCTGTATGCGGCACTAAACAAGCGGAAGCCGAAAACGAAAGAAGGAATTGACGAATACAATCAAATGGTCGCAGAATATAATTCAATCCTTGGCCAATATAATTTATTGGTTGAAGAAAATAGAAAATTGATAGATAATTATAATAACCAAGTCAATTTGTTTAATCAGTGCTTGCAGATTTGACTTTTAATTTAATTGTTGATATCATTATATTGTAAGTAAGTTATAAAAGGTCGTTTAATTATTTGTTTTAAATTAAAGTTTATATTGTGATTCAAGATAGAAAAATGTATCAAGGCAATTGGAAGTGCAGCAAGTGCGGAGCAGACATAACCGAATTGCCATTCGAGCCAAAAGAAGGATTTGATATTTTGTGCAAAGATTGTCATAAGGAAAAATTGAACCAGAGAGACGGCGGCAGAAGAGATTTCCAGAGGAAAATGTATCAAGGTGATTGGAAATGCTCAAGCTGCGGAAAGGATATTACCGAACTTCCATTTGAACCCAAGCCGGGCCAAGACATTCTTTGCAGAGATTGTTACAAAGCTCAAAAAGGATACTAAATTTATAGTTTCCCGACCTTGGTCGGGGTAAATAAAAATCCCGACGCGAGTCGGGGTTTTTATGTTTTTGCGGGTCTGCCATTTTACTTTTCCACAATAAATAAATCGTTCGCAATCAGCTGTTCGCCAGCTTTCAGTTTGTCAGAAACGTTTTCTGGAAAAGCAACATTGACCTTGTCTCCGAGTTTTAGTTCACTGAAATTCAGGGTAGTTTCTTCGGGGAATACTGGTTCGTTTTTTTCAGTTGGTTGGGCCGGGAATTTCATTTTTACGAGTTTGGTCTGGTCGTTGACCGCAACCTTGACAATTGCTTTGGTCAATCCAGCGCTTTCATCAGCCAAAGGAATTGACGCTTCCAAAGTCAGAACCTTGCCTTTAATAACTTTTATTTCTCCGGAGAATCCGTAAATCTCTTTGGCAATGCTTACATCATTTAAAGGCGTAATTTTTATTTCCGGGCCCCTTCCCAGTTTTGTGTTTGGAACCAAGATTATCGCCAAAACAACCAATGCAATAACCACGATGATTGCAATTAAAATCGACAATTTAATTTTTCCCATATTTTTAAATTAATGATTATCTCTTTATATTATACAAAAATAAAAAGTCAAGTGCAACAAGGATGTGGATAAAAACACTTGACTTTTTATTATAAATTTGCTATGCTTATATTAAGGGATTTTAGCGATGTACCTTAGTGTACATTTTTCAAATCTTGGTAACAAGGAGGACAATATGAACGGAAGTCAAGTTGAAGTTGAGTATCTGGCGAAGAAACTGAGGAAAATTCATGAAGAAAAAAAACATACAGCAGACGAGAAAAAAGAAGAGATCGAAAACATAGAAAAGAATTTGGTTTTCGAATTGAGTAAGAGAATTTCAGAACACCCAGATCTATTGGAGAAACTATCCGTTATCCATCAGAAATCGCCAGCCTCATAAATCCTCAAGACCAGCCGACACCCCATGGTCACATAGACGAATGGGGTGTTTTTTTATCCAAAAAGAGCTATAATTAAGATATAGATGAAAAAAATTCTAAAAAAAATTATTTTAATCATCGTAATTTTAATCGCCGTATTGGCAGGTTATTTGTTTATTGGTAAAGCCAAGCCAGCAAAAGAAATTGAGTGGGGCGTGAGTTTCAGCAAAAGAACGGCAATTGATTATGGCTTGGACTGGCAAAAATCGTTTTCGGCAATTTTAGATGATTTAAAAGTCAAGAAAATCCGGCTGGTTGCTTATTGGGATGAAATTGAACCAGAGGAGGGGAAATATAATTTTAATGATTTAGAATGGCAACTTTTAGAGGTTGAAAGACACGAAGGACAAGCGATTTTTGCCATAGGTCGGAGAATGCCTCGCTGGCCAGAATGTTTTGAGCCGGAATGGGTTAAGGGACTTTCAGAACAAGAAAAACAGGAAAAAATTTTAGATTTTCTTAAAGCGACGATAAATTATTTTAAAGACAGGCCGGGTATTAAAATCTGGCAAATTGAAAATGAACCGTTTTTAGGGACTTTTGGCAAATGCCCGAAACTGGACAAGAAATTTTTAGATAAGGAAGTTGTTTTGGTAAAATATCTAGACCCATGGCATCCGATTATGATTACCGAAAGCGGAGAATTCAGCACTTGGATTGGCGGAGCGAAAAGAGCGGATATTGTCGGTACATCAATTTACAGAAAGATTTATGGCAAATTGGGATATGTGCAATATCCGATTCCTCCGGTTTTTTATCATCGCAAAGCGATTTTAATAAAATCATTATTCAATCTCAAAGACATTATTGCTATAGAAGTTCAGGCAGAGCCGTGGGGTCCGAAGCCAGTTAAAAATATGACCAGCGCAGAGCAAGATGTTTCAATGAGTTTAAAGCGCTTTAATGACGTGATAAAATATACTCAAGAGACGGGATTTGACAAGGCGTATTTATGGGGAGTGGAATGGTGGTATTGGAGAAAAACAAATGGTGATGATAGTTTTTGGGAAACAGCAAAGAAGCTTTTTGTTAATTAACCTAATTGACCTAATTTCTAATTAACCTAATCAAATTCCAATGACTAACGACAAAATTACCCAAACACGAAATTACGATTTAGAAGAACGAACGGCAAAATTTGGCGAAGAAGTCATTAAATTTGCAAGAAAAATTCCAAAAGATGAAATTACTAGACCAATAATTTCTCAACTAATTAGAGCGGGAACGAGTGTCGGTGCGAATTATTGCGAAGCTGATGATGCGGAAACAGGCAAAGATTTTAGGCACAAAATCGGAATTTGTAAAAAAGAATCAAGAGAAACAAAGCATTGGTTAAGAATGATGATTACTGCTTGTCCAAATTTAGAATCCGAAATTAAGATTTTATGGCAAGAAGCCAAAGAATTAAACTTAATTTTCAATGCCATAGTTAATAAGTTAAAAGCCAAAAATAAACAAATCTATGAAAAAGTCACCACAAGCAATTGAGGATTATTATATCAACAAAGGATTATCTGGTAAAAAATTACAGCAGGCGCTCCAACGGGATCGTGAATATCAGATTATTCTTTTCGAAAGAAAAAACCGATTAACGAAGAAATTTAAGATTCCGAAGAAAGATCGAGAACGGTATGTCTTATCGACAGATCAGGATTACAAGATTCTTAAAACGATTTACCAACTTGAAAAGGAATCACTATCAGTCATAGACCGTCAAATAGTTGCTCTAATTCGTACCCAATTAGAGCACGATTGGAGAAAAGCACTTTTAAAGACACTAAAGAGCATTACAAGAAAATACAACTAATTTTTAGTCATTAGACATTTATAAATTGGGATTTGATTAGAATAATTAAGTTAATTAGAATAATTAGAAATTATGACACTCGGAATAGACATCGGCGGAACCAATATCAAGGGAGTCTTATTACTAGGCAATAAGATTGTTAAACGTATTAAAATTCCCACCAAATCCAAAACCAATAAGAAAATCATTCTTGCCCAGATTTACAAGTGCATTGAGAAATTGCTCCACAAATCCCAAAATGTGGGACGTGTGACGTCCCACATAAACGGAATCGGGGTGGGGATTGCCGGCCCGGTTGATTTTGAAAATCAGAAAATATTAAATCCGCCGAATGTTACTGGCTTGAAAGGAATTGATTTAAAAAGAGAAATTGAGGAGAAATTCAAAATTAAAACCTTTATTGATAATGATGTGCATTGTTTAACCCTGGCGGAAACATTGCTCGGAGCGGGCAAGGGCAAGAAAATGGTGGTGGGATTGGGACTGGGCACGGGTGTGGGCGGAGGGATTGTTATAGATGGAAAGGTTGTTTATGGCAAAAGTGGAACTGCTGGCGAAATGGGGCATATGACTATAAATAAATATGGTAGAAAATGCGCTTGCGGGCAAAGAGGGTGCTTGGAGGCGTATATTAATGAAAAAGGAATCAGAAAAACTGCTTTTGAAATCTTTGGCAAAAGAATAGATACTATAACTCTGTATAATATGGCAAGGAAAGGAAACAAAAAAGCAATTGAAGTTTGGCAGGAAACAGGAAAATATCTGGGATTGGGATTGGCGAATATTGTTGATTCTTTGAATCCGGATATTATCATTATTGGTGGAGGAATTGCCAATGCCGGAGAACTGATTTTAAATTCAGCAAAAAAAGAAATGAGAAAAAATATTCTCTCGCCATTGGCAAGGAAAACCAGCGTAATTAAGGCAAAATTAGGTGAATTCGCAGGTGCCGTCGGCGCAGGATTAATTATATGAAAAATCAAAAAATATATATTGTAATTATCGTAATTTTGCTGTTGGTGGTTGCGGTTCTTATCTATAATCAGTGGGGGAAAGATTTATTTAAAAAGAAAAGCAATAACGGCACGACGAACATTGATACAAAAATATTCAAAGACGATATTTCTATCGGGAAAGCAGACGCACTAGTGACAATTATTGAGTATTTCAGTTATCTTTGCGGATACTGCAAGGCATTTGAAGATGAGGTCAAACCGGATTTGATTAAAAATTATATTCAAACCGGAAAAGTGAAATTGATTTTAAGAATTTTTCCTCCGTATGAATTGGCAGAGGCAGCCTTGTGTGCCAATGACCAGGAAAAATTTTTGGAATATCATAATTATCTTTTTGCGAATAACGACAAAATTACCAGTACTGATAATTTAAAAACATTTGCCAAAACAGTCGGCCTGAATGAAAGCGATTTTAATCAATGTTTGGATTCGCAAAAATACAAATCAAGAGCAGAGGATTGGTATAATCAAGGAATGAGCGATTTTAAAAAAGCCAATATTGCCAGTGGCAAGCAAGGCACCCCGGCGTTTTTCATCAACGGCGAGCCGGTTGTCGGTTTAATGCCTTACGAAGATTTAGCAAAGAAAATTGAAGCAAAATTAAGCCCTTGACTTTTAGAATCAAAGGGAGTATAATATAAGTAATAACTAAAAAAAATAAAAATATGATTACAAGACCACAAAAAGAAACAATTAAAAAATTTTTTCAGGCGGTTGACAAGGTTTTGCATTCGCCCGGAGATTTGTGCGATTTGGGTTTGATAATTTCAGACAAAATTAAAATCAAGGATTTATTGAACCTTACTCCTTATCCAGAAAGAGTTGAGGTTTTTAATTTGTCAGAAAAAACTAATTCAAACGAATTTTTGCAAGAAATGGTTGAATGTTTCAAAAATAAAAAATGGCTTTTAGTGGGATTAAAAGACGGGTATCTGCCAGGCAGAATCCATAACCAACTTCGGCTTTTATCTATCCAAAACAGATTGCAAATTTTTGATTTAATTGGCAAACAAGAGGCAGTAGATTTGAGAATGCCCGAAGAATCAAGAATTGTATTTTTGATTAGCCAAGAAAACCTATCTAAAATACATAATGCCAATTTTATAAAATTATTTGGACCAGTAATCAATATTTAATTTATAAAATAAATCTATGGCAAAAGAAAAAATTCCAAATGATATTTTTAAGGAGGAAGCGGAATTAGAACAAGGATCAAGTCTGGAAATTTTAGCAAACGTGCGACCTGATATCGCGCAGATCGTAAAAGAAAATCCAGATATTTTTGGTTTTGCAATCAGAAAAGAAAAAGAGAACGATCCAACAACGGGACAGGAAAAAGAAGTTGAAAGGAAATATATAAAAGTTTTGGGCATTGAGCTTGAAATGAATGAAGAAGGTGCGGGAACGCAATTCTCAGCGGGAGAGTTTAGGGGTTTTTCCATAGACGACAAGTCCTTAGAATTATTAAAAACAATGGCGACGGGGATAAAATTGAATCAGCCGCCACTGATTGAAGGCCCGACCGATATTGGTAAATCAAAGGCCTTGGAATTTTTGGCCTATCTAACTAATCACTATTTATTGTACCAGAGTTTCTCCGGTCAAACAGATGTAACAGAATTGATTGGCAAGTATGTGCCAAATGTTGAAGACGTAAGACACCGTTTTGAAGAACTGTTAAAAAATAAGAAATCACTAAAGCCCGAAACTATAAAAATAATCCAACAACTAGAAAATGATTCCAAGCGAGAAACATTTACCCTAGAGGAGTGTAAACAAATAGCTCTTAACGAAGCCATTGCACCTCCGGAAGAATTGCAGAAACTTCAATGGGGTTGGTCTGACGGTACAGTTCCTCGGGCAATGAGATATGATAATGGTCGTGGCTGCTGGCTTTATTTTGATGAATTAGGGGCTGCCGAACCACAAATATTAGTCAAATTGAACAGAATCTTTGGGGGCAATTTTGCAAGAATTACTATTACTGAAAATAGTCAAAACCCAGATATTCAAGCAGTATATCCAGAATGGCATTCGAGAGAAGGGCGATTGAATCAATTCAGAATTGTTGCCACTACTAATCCGCCATCTTATGCTGGTCGAGAACCATTTGAAAAGGACTTTTTAAGAAGGTGGGTATACCAAAGAGTCGGTCGTTTGAACGCAGAAGACTTCTTATCGCGCTTGGATTTTGTAGGTTATGGAAAGAAACCGGAAGTTATGGCACCTAAAAAAAGCGGCACCACAGAAGGAATTAATCTTGAAAAGGCATCTGAGATATATCATCTTTTAAATTTAACCATTGCCACTTTCCGCGAATTGGCGCAAAAGGAACTTGATTCACAAGAAAAAGAAAGAGGCGAACAAGAGTTTAGATTTGATGAATTTTCTGATGCTTTGAGAATTCAGGCATATCTGAAACAAATGCAGGGGTCGGATATTATTGAAACTCTAAAAGATGCAATCAGGTTTTACTATATGGGTAAAATCGAGGGTTCGCTTTTGTTCCATCACGAGGTTGACCTAAAAGAAAAAACCAAAACTTCCCAAGAGAAGGGAACTAAACTTTTAACCACTAAAGACATAGAGAATGCGCAATCAGAAAGAGTGAAAAAAATGGAAGCATTGCTTAACGAGGTATTAGACGGCGTTACTGGTCCCAAAATAGACAAGAAAAGCATCAAGGCAAAGATTGAAGAAGAGATTAAAAAATTAGATCCCGAAATAAACAGAAAATCTTTGATAGAAGAATTAAGCGAACTTAAAAAGTCCACTCCCAGAGTCTCTAAATCAGCTGGCGATTGGAGTGCAGTTGGAGATTTGGCTGATGATTACAAAAAAACAATTCAGGAGATAGAGACAATGGAAAAATCCGGCAAAGAAGATAAAGACACTCAAGCTGGAATAAAAACATTGGAGCTAGCCAAGAAAAAATATCAAAAACTTCAAGAACTCGCCTCGAAAATAAATGACAGGTTTTCCAAAAAGAAAGAAGTTGAAAATAAATTTGATTCTCTGTTATGAAAAACCCTTTTGAAACATTAAGCAAAAAAGCAGAAAAAGGAAAGTTACAGCTTTCTGATTCTGACAAACAGCAATTACAGCAGGAAATAGTTAAAATAGATCAGAGAATAGATGAAATCAGGGCCATCAGACAAACAGCATCTGAATGGAACAAATTAGATGAAAACCAGATGGAGGCTCTATTAAACGAGTTCATATCCTTAAAGAAAGACAAAGAAAAGAAACAAAGAACCTTAGAAGGAAAAACGAGTGGAACCATGATCACGGCTGAAACCAAAGAAGGAAAGGAGATAGAATTTAACCTAGAGGAAATTAAGA